>Ga0325401_1001472_pt1 | contig 19859 bp, 14 predicted proteins | sample PopdelMetagenome_FD_205666 | JGI IMG/M metagenome (GOLD analysis project Ga0325401, IMG submission 205666) | Populus deltoides microbial communities from Bellville, Georgia, United States - Xylem-PdKOR-R2 | ecosystem: Host-associated > Plants > Phyllosphere > Stem > Wood/Secondary xylem | place... | reverse complement strand
GCTATTGGTATGTATATTCTTGTTAAATTGTTGGAACTTTAAAGTTATGTGATGTGGGGAATATAATGTTGGGAAGTTAGAAAGAAAAAATGAGATATGAATTTTGTGTCTATGATAATGAATGGATGACTGATTGTATTGAGTTGATGGAATTATTACTTGGTCATGGAACCAATACGGTAAATTATTACTTGGTTGGTTGTGAATTATTACTTGGTTGTGGAACCAAAACTGTTGTTACCCATTTTTGACCTTATAAAAAATCAATAAAAGAAAAAAAATAGAAAAAGAAAATAAAAAAAATACAAGAGGATACACATGAAAAAAGCCTAAAAGATTGCCCAAGTTGGTGGTGAAGGATCAAAATGACAAGTGGAAAAATTAAAGGACTAGAATATACAAGATTGACGATGTAATTCTGATTGACAAAAGACCTATTCGGTGAGAATATTTCTATTTGAAGGTAAAGAAATACAAATTTGGATGAATAAGGACTCAATGAGGATTTTGGAAGGCTTAATCAATTTTATTGAAGACTTGATTACAAGGATAATTAATTTTTTGGAGTCAATTCAGGTGTGGGTGTTAATTGGAAGAAATTAAAGTTTGGGGATTGAAATTAGATTTTGAAAAGTTTAATTGGTCAAATCAGGAGCTTAATTGTGAAAACATTATAATTTGATAGCCAATCAGGGGTTTGATTAAAGAAATTCAAAACCAATAACCAAATCGTAAAAGGTGCGAGACTTCAAGGTTTGAAATTGATCAAATCATGGGCTAAATTGAAGAAAATTGAAAGTTCAATTAAGGGTCCAAATATATAAATCAAAAATCAAGGATCAAGATGAAAATGATGCTACACTCTAGGGTTGATGGTTGAGTTTGGCAGAGGTTAAATTGTATGAAACTAAGAGTTTGGGAGACAATTATAAGTGCAATTAAAAGCAATAGGAAGCGCATGGACTAAAATGAAATCTATTAGATCTCAAATTAAAAACCCTAATTTCTAGGGATTTAACCTAGACAACGCGTTGTTCACCCACTGTTCATTTTCTTCCTTGGTAGTTTTGGATGATCGGGTTGACACCTTTCAAGAGCTCGTTGTGGAGTTCTAAACCTCTAAATGGCACAATGTTTTTTTTTTTTGTAAATGGAAGAAGAACATCCCCTATACAATCATATTTCTATGAATTTTTATGTTTACATCTCAATTCTTCCATAAAAGCCTCCAACATCTTGTCCCTGATCAGCCATCACTACAATTTTAGATTCTGGGCTGATCGAGTTAGAATCTTTGTATAAATGAATGTGAAGCTACAAACCTCCAAACTAAGTAAGGTTGGATCCAAATAAAAGATATACACCTCCTCTACTAACTTTAGGTGGTTTCTGATGATGTTTACATCGGAGTTGCTACTTCAAAGCCTCAAAAGTGCTTAACCAAGTCAGCCTAGATTATTGTGACATTTATTTTTTAAAAGCCATCCATTTTTATGTGTTCACACTTAAAGCTTCTTAAAAGGTTCTTATCAATGGTTTTAAAACCCTCCATCTCAAGATCAAAAGGCCAGAAATAACTCTTTGCCCTACAAGTCTAGCAAAAACACTAAGTACCTCTAAAACCAAAACCACCATTGCAAAACCAGCCTAGTACAAAAGCTTCTAAATGTTAGCTTTTATCCAAAACTCTCCATTTTTGATCAAAGAGCTGAGCTTTGATCAATCTTTAAGGGAATCCACTAAAAAAACCTAGAAAAAACCTTATAAATATCCTTAGAAATCAAAGAAAAAAACGAGGAGAAAACAAAAAGAAAAAACATGAGCAAATGCCCTTTGAAAAGACCCTACTGTGAAGGTTCAAGAGCTCAACAAAGAAGGGTAAGCAAGCTTTGGAAAGAATAGAAAATGAAAGGAAAAAAAAGGAAAAGAGAAGGGAAGTAGCAGCTTATAACCAGCAAACTTAGAGAAGGTATAACCATGTGAAAACTCAAGGATGGAGTCCATGTGGCTTTTCCATTTATGTTTTTTCAATGTTTGATGATATTTTTTAATCTTTTTAGCATTGTTTTATGTTTTAGCATTTATATGGATTGATTGATGAGTGAAAATGTTGTTTTATTTGCTTAATATTGCTTTGAGTTAATTGTTAATGTTTGTTGGATGTTTAGAATGGTGTTTGTATGTTGTTCTTGCTAAAATGAAATGTTTTCTTAGAATCTGCCAAATATGGTTGTAGGTATTTGATGCATATTTATGGGTTGTTAGTTCCTGGACTTGGTTTTTGTCCTAAAGAGTTAGTTTTGGATTGAAGTTTGATGTTTTGTTGGTTGTTAATGGGGCTGCAGTTTTGGAAGTTGAAATTTTAAACATGTTTTTAATGATTTGATGTTATTTATCTTTGTTTTTTTATTCAAACATGTTTATTATTAAAAATGTGGTTTATATGGACCAAAAATTGGAAGTTTAGAGTCCAAGAAGGTCAATTTCTGGGTTGGGCAGTAATTCATGTTTTCTAGGCAGCCTGGGTTCGTGTTCTTCATATTCATCTAAAAAACATTATCTTGAGTACTAGTTTTAGTTTTCTTTTTAAGTTTATTTTTGTTTCTGCATGTTTGTACATCATCATTAGTCAATAATCTATATTGTTCTTGCATCAATAACACGTTTTTAAGTGTTTTACTTTTAGGGTTTTGGTTTCGAACAGAAACCATCTTTCAACAAAATCGTGTTGATTTAATGATAATCATATTAAATGGACCCTTGATTCTTGATCTATGCTTGACTGCGAACAAAACCTTGACTTTTATTGCTTGAAATCTAGTCTAATTTGATATTTATATTGGTGGGGTTCAATTTGAATGTTTTCCATTATTCTTCGTGTTCTTTATTTTTCTTGGTGTTTGATATGTTTTCATAAGAAAATTTTATGGTTTTTGTGTTTTTTTAGTTTTCATTTTATTTTGGTTTAAATCTTTGTTTTGGTTTAGTTTTTGGGTTAAACCTTGGTTTTTGGTTTTGTCTATGGTTGAATCGATGTTTTCAGGTCGACCTAGTCGAGTCAAAATCAGATCCTTTGGTAAAGGCTTGTTTGGTTTGCTAATATTTTTATGATATGGTTTTTGGACCAAGAGATTGTTTGACAAACACAGTCTCAGACTTATTTCAAATGTTTTGTTTTTGAATAAAAATGGGTTTTTGCCAAACAGATCCCAAATAAATTCTAGAAGATTCCAAAAAAATTTAAAGACCAATCTAATAAAATTATTTGTGGGTCTCTTACACCTTTTTTCAATAATTGTATTTAGTATCAGGACTGTATACTTACACTGTAAGATACGAGTTTGATATTAAAATATCTGTTTTTCACTGAAATTTCAATAAAAAAAATATAAAAATTTCAAAAAATCTTGTCATTTGTAAAATATAAAAAATGTGTTTTATTTGGTGTGCATATGACCAAGTCTCTAAAAAAAAAAATACAAAAATCATATTTTGAAAAAATAAAAATATATGGTAAGTTTTAGCATTTTTTTTTATATAAACAAAAAATATCTTTGCATTTATTTTTGAAATTAATAACTAGTTTATTAAATTCATGAAAACTTGGCTAATATTTTAATAACCCCCTTAAAAAATTTAATTCATAAGAATTAATGGTCGATATTCTGGTATAAATGTTAGACCTACAAGTAAACTGATATATAAATACCAGAAATTGGTCAGAAAATTCTCAGAATTATTCTGAATATTCACCAATTCTAATTGAGAGTATTTTTCACCACAATACACAAGTTGTGGAAAACTCTTTCACCTTCCATGATAGTATGGATTTTCCCTATAAGAATATATTTAGGCATACGAGTCTATAATAAATTTGAAATGCCAGATTTATTCATAAAAGTATTTTTTTTTTTGCCATAGACAAACCATCGGTTAGAAATCCATCAAAACCTTTAAACCATATGAAGACCACACAATGAAGCTTACCTCAGGTAAGGTGGTGCGCTAGGGGTGCTAATATCTTTCCTAGCCACAACCAGTCTCTTACCCTAGAATTTTTATAAGACAAGTACACTTGGGTCTGCTAGCGACCCTAAACTAAACAACTAGGTGGTGACTCCTCAACCCTCACGGCACCGCTCACACCGCATGCTCACGTGTGACAAAATGACAACTCCACTAGGATTTTCTGTTTTGACAGTTTTGGACTAGACTTTATATGTTTTATTTGGTTTATTTGAATTGATGTGTTTAATTTTTTGCATTTGGCTTAATTTTTTTTTACGCTTTAACATGTTTTATTTTGCTTATGCATGTATGTTGGATATGAATGAATTTCTTCATGCATTACTAGTTTATTTCATGATATATCGCTTAGGAATGCATACACATGAAAATTTTAGGTTAGGTAAGGAAGTAACGACTTACCTTATGACTTTTAGTAAAGGTTTAAGTTCGTGAAACCATCCAATTCTTTGTTGAGTGCTTGGACTAATAGTGATTGGTATATATAACATCTCACTACCTACTGAGCCCCTATATTACCTTCACGAGGATAATCACTGGGACAACAAAAGATCCTTTTGAGACTAAATATTGCCTACCTTAATATCTTATGTAAAAAGACATAGAACTTGCCTATAGAAAGTATGTTCCACAAATAAACATTGTTGCATTAAAACATGCTTAACCTTAAAAGCATTGAAATTTAGGACTTAGGGTTGATAACATGGCCACCATTAAAGAAATGACTTTTGTTGAATATGGGTTGAATCTTGAATTCCTACAGCTATTAGAAGAGGATTGTTTAAGACTGGATGATAGTAAATTGCCACCCATAAAAATTATAGGTCGCTCAAAAAATGACTTGAAAAAGCTCATCTCACATATGAAAAGCATCCATGAGAATGAGTTTTTAAAGAAATATGAGAGGATAGTGGAAATCACGAAAGTGTCCGTGCAAAATTAGCAATTAAGACCTTGATGTATTTTTAGGACACTGAGTATCGATGCTTCGCTTTTGGGAATGTAGATATTTGTTCTACTTTGGAAGAATATGATTTACTGACTGAATTCCATCAAAATCTATACAAAGTCTACTTCCACCAAAGGCGTGACAAAGTGCTAATTGAATTAGCTCAATTGATAAAAGTTCTAGATCTCTATAAGATATTAGAGAAAAGTGCTACTGGGCAAAAGTGGAAGATGATTGAAGAGATATTTGAAAGAAGGAAGAATGACTCTATATTTGTTGAAGAAAAAGGCAGAATACTTGCTTTAAAAATCTTTAGTTTTTGTTGCATATAAAAACACTCAGATAAATTCTATTGTGGTGATACTAGCAAAAACTATCTTAACAGTCAACCATTGTAGGAGGGTTGGCAAGGGATCAATGAGATGTTGTGAACAACTATTGTACATATGACTAATTAGCCATATAGAAACTAAGAGACCGATATTTAATAACTTTTGGTGGTTTAGTAAAAAAATCATTGGAGATAGTTGAAGAAAGGAATCAAAGGACTTGAACAAGGAAAATTGGAAAGTAAAATTACACGGAATCCCACAAGGAGAAGTGAAGTGGAAAGCCCCATGGATGAGAGCAACATATTACTTGATGAGTTGTGGGCAAAGATGATGAGTGCCTTTGATGAGAGTGACCAGATATGTCAGCTACACACTCGCTTTGGTTATGAGGCAACTTAGAGGCGTACAACATGTGCCAAGGACAATCGGGTTATCCCAATTCTCCAGGTTATTCAAGGATCAATTTTCTTTGGAAGTTATGAAAAATATCAAGCAAGACCGAAAGCTTCTAGTATTGGTTAAGAAGGAATCAGATGGTCTAAGAGATCCAGTTACTAGTGAAAAGTATCCAAGGTGAAGAAATCTATAACTAGTCATCATCCCTATGACTCTTGGATTTAAAGCCGAGACTTCGTAAGCTATTGAACCGACTAAAAGAAAAAGGATTAACAATGAGGAAGAGTTGAGATAACAATTAGAAAGATTTCAAATGGAGGTGGGCATCAATAAAGCCTTTATGATATCTCTCAATAAGCAAATCCCCACTAAAACGAAATTAAGAAAGTTTGCAGAGCAAAAACTAGAGGAAAAGGACAAGAAAATCATTTCTTTAGAGAAGCAACTAGAAGGAGAAAAAGCAACTAGAAACTAAGATGAGAAAGAGCGAGAAGAATTAGGAACACATTGGGTGCAAACCAGTACTGAGTTAGAGGCTTTTAAAACCATTTTCAACGATTGTCAAGAAAGGGCTAATATGTCTTGAAAAACCCAAACTGAATTAGAAAGCTAGATTGAGCATTATGAAAAGCTATATAAGAAGCATGTGATGCTGGAAAGTGAGCTGGATAAAGCAAAAGCAAAAGCTAAAGGAAAGGTTGTTGGGTTCTTTAAAATTGATTTGGATAAAATGAGAAATGAGATTAACCTACTAGAGAAGAAGCTCGATAAAGAAAAGACCAAAGCAAAACATTTGGAAGAAAAGAATGAACTTCTCGAGCACCACAACAAAATAATTGACACCAACAACAATTAACTGAATAGGAACAACATATTTTTTTTTATAAAAGATGAGTAACATGGATGAGCAGATTGACCAAGCCTTTGTCTATGCTCAAAGAATCCGCCACAATGCTCGACAAGTTAAGATGGATGTCCACCAATATCAATAAAGCATAACTAAGACTAATGCTTTTCTTAGGTACATAGAAAATAAAGGCTCAACCTTTCTCCCTGTAAACGATGATGATGAGTAAACTAGATTTCAAATGTAAAAGTTTTCATCAAATATTAATGAAAAGGGCTTAGACCCAATCTTTTGAGCAATATTGCTTTATGATGAGTGTATTTTTATTAAGCATTGGCTCGGATTAAATTGTCTCGGAAGCTATGAAAGGAATGATGGCCATATATCAGCCCAAAGTATAGCTAATCCATATCCAACATACATCATCATGCATAATCATATATCTTTATGCATCTACACTTATGAATTATGGAATGTGTATGACAGGGATTTGAGATATAGGTCCCCCAAATCTAGTTTTCCCTTAAAGAGTCACGAGTTGCCAACATTTTACAATGTTAAAGAGGATTTGCTCAACTTCTAATCCAAAAGCATCATTGTGGTTTTCTTCAAGCTGGTAACAAGAACCTCTACTTTACCATGAACTCAGCTTATGACCTATACTTGGATGTCATCTATGAAGTTTTAACACATTCATCAATAAGGACTGTGGGGAAATGTATGCTTCTTTCCAAGAAGTGCAACAAGTTCACTTACAAACCGACTTTCACGAAGCTACACAACAAAAAAACCAATATTGTCTCTCGATTTTTTTTTATATAAAGCATGATCAAAATTGAATATCATGTTTCCTTTATTTCAATTGACACTCTGAAACCCTATCCTGAAATATCATTTGATTTCCTTCCAAACCATATGGAGATTGTGGCATCAACAAATTAAGAAGTGTTACTTTGCCATGCATACCATGGACCATGCTATTATGTGGGCAACCTTACTACCAAATAATGACAGAAGATTCTGAATCCAAATACATGATATGATACTATAAAATTTGGCATGATGGTTGAAATATCAAAGCCTTTACATTACAAGATTGTGAGATTCTCCAATCCTAAGTTTTGCCCATATGATAAATAATTCTATATATACCACTGCGTTAGATTCAAGTTGTTTGACATAAAGACTTGGAGATGGAAGCTGTTAAATGAAGTAAATTTACCACAAGAAGAGTTCCTTTTACGTATAAAAAAAGTATCCATAAATGGTTCATTTTATTGGCTTACTTAGAAGAGAAATATATTTGCATTTGATGTGAAAAGGGAGAGTTATTGCTTGTTTCCACTTTCTCCACCAATCTCTGAGGGAAATGATGTAAAGATATTGAGCTTGTCAAATACAAAGAAAAACTTGCCATGACCTGTATTGATAGGGAGAGCGATTCATGGAAGTATGGATTATAAAGAGTTACAATGGAAGACAATGGAACAAAAGACATTTAATAAACATAGGGGTTTTAATAAGGAAAGAACCTTATGTAAGTCCTTTGGCCTTCTGCAATGCTGACATTGTGCTGATGGGAAAATATTTTCTTGACGTCATATTTTTCAACTTCAAACCAGAAGCATTGATATGTTACGATTAAGGAAGAGTTTACTTAATGGATGCTTCCAATTTCAACCCACTTTTATTGCCAATGAAGGAGCATAGTTGGACACAACATTATAATTGCCATGCATGCCCTCAAGAATAATTTCCCCGAACCATTATTCCTTAGGTGGTATAATTCAAATAAGAGATGTGAATAGTTACAAGAATTTCAAGTATCAAGTCCGAAAGTTGGTTAGCAAGAGGCAAGTTAAGTTTGCAAAGGATAATGTCATCTATAATATAGTCATTGGATCATCATGAGCATAACAAAGGTTGATAAGCAATGACAAAACATGGATGTTTCTAGAGAACCTTACCTCATTAAGGTGTTGCATTGTCAATGTTTTTTTATGGAATTTTTCTATTCTGCACTTTGTTTTGAGATTAAATCATCTTTTTAATGAAATATGCATTTTCTCTTTCTTTTTGTTATTTTAAAATTAAGAGATATTTAGCATTTTATTATTGATTATGATATTTTGATCAAACTCCAGCATGTGAAATTAAGACTAATCAATCATGAAAGAGTAAAAGTGTTTTCTTTGTAGAAATGATTGAACGTTTGTTAAAATAACTTGACAAACAAGATAAGGTGACTGAACAATTTTAAGATCACATATAAAATTAAACCACACATCATGGATCCAAGTTTACATAATGACATGTAATGGATTCAGTAGTTATGGACTCGCGAATAATGGTTCTTTGTAAGTTCAAATTATTACATTGAATGAGGTCAAAATTTATTGATTATGAATTTGCTTGAAATGAGAAAATGTCATATTTGTTTATTCATTTCACAATTCTTAAAATATATATCCCTTACAATCTCATTTTGAGCTTGATTGGAATCTTTCTTTCAAAAAGAAACTCTGACCTAGATCATACCCCATACTGGGGGCAAATAAGAGATCTTTACATTCTTTCTTACGAAAGGTTATCTTTACTATGTGTTTTCTCCTAAATTTGTCTTTTTGATTGCCATTAATTATCATAATAGTTTTTAGTTTTTTTTTTAATTTTTTTAATCATTTTATGAGAAAAATGTTGACATCAGTCTCTAAAGATAGAAGACTCAATGATCTAATTACAAAAATATTGACATCGATCTCTTTTAAAAAGAGACTTGTTATTTTGGTTCTAAAACAAATATCATTATTCCCATAAAAAGGAGACCTATCTTACCTAAGATTTTGACATCACTCCCTATAAAAGGGAGACGTGTCAATTAAGTTGTCTTGTTTTTTTAAGTGAACGTTGACCCGTAAAAATATTAAAACTTGAATTGGGCTTTGGCCTATTCATTTTGGTGAATTGCAAAACAAACCTGAAAGTCATCATTATTATCTATAGGCTTTAATAGGATCATGTTGACCTAGGCTAAATTATTATGTTGTAAAATATTACAGAATGATAAATGAATCATTTTATTATTATTATTTTTTGTTTTATTTCATTTTCTTTATAAGGATATCACTACCAATAAAACAAAAAAAGGTTTGAACTTTCACAATAATAATAAAACAAAAATATCAATATACATTAAATTTAAACACACAAATCTAAAAAAAAAATTATCTAGGGTTTGAAATTTGGAAAAACACCAAACAATGTTAAAGAATTATGAGTGGGCCACGTGGAGTGCATGTAATCCATTCATGGACTACCTAATTCTTTTAGATAAAGCGCACATGCTCATTATACACCAATACCTGCAAAATGAATAAGAAAACACAAAATAATAGAAATTATCTTTCTTTGATTTTTTTTGTTCCAATATTTCATGTCTCATGGTTTCTTTAAGTGGTAATTGAGATGGTGTTTGCTTGGGTGGTTGTGGATAAGAGGAAAGGTTGGAGAGGTCTATGGTATGTTGGTTATTGCTGATCACAAGATGGTGGCTCATGATAGCTAATTTGGCATAGAGAGAGATTGTCATTACTGAGTCACCTAGAAGTGTTGTCGTTGCTGCTCCTATACTGTTGTTGGTGGTCGAAGGTGGATGACAGTGATAGTAAGGTAAAGAGGTTATCATTAGTTTGTTTGTATGGTGGTTGACGATGGTATTGTTTCTCTATTATTAGATTGATTTAGAGTTGATTTTCTTTGAATTAAGGGTTTTCCAAGGGCTTTAAGTGGCTGAGGGTATGGAGGTTAGTTTAGGCTATGATTTAGTTGTTGGTTGCTGATCATAAGACTGGAAAGAAGGCTAGTGCTTAAAGGTAATAATGTTAGTCTCAAGTTGAGTGAAAATGGTGTCTATTGGTGGAATGTTGGTTGTCGGCTGGAGAAGATAGATTGAAGAGTAGTGGTCGAGGGTGAGTGGTTGAGAGTGGTGGTTGATTCGGTGGTGGCTGAAACAGAGTTGAGAATCTTGGGTATTTTTATTGATGGTGGGATAAGGGTGGATGTTGTTTTATGTTTGAGGAACAGGTAGTATGGGTTGATCAAATGTTGTGTTTTTGATCCATAAGAGGTTGTCTCACTGTTGGGTTGATCAAATCTTCATTCAATCCCCTTAGCTGTTGTCTAGGTTGTGTCCTACCCTTTTTGAATTGTTACCTCAAATGCTAAAAAAATTTATGAGTACCTTTTGGGCTTAATCTAATGGGATTGAATGAAGATTTAGGCAGAAATTTAAGAATTTGGTTTGATGGAGATTTGATGAGGCTGAAAATCTAGGATTGAGGAGCTGTAATTAAAAGATTGAAATACAGACTTAAATGTTGGGATCTTTGGTTTAATTGCTTAAGAATATGGCTATAAATAATAGATTGCAATCTCTGGTTTAAATATCTGGAATTAATTTTAGACTAAATTGAATTAAATTAGTTTAAGTGGACTTAATTGGAATAAATTGGATTGAATTAACTGGATTGAAACAAATAGAACCGAAATGAAGTTATATAAAGAGATTAATTAGTCCTTAAGATGTTTCTTCCTCTTCATTACAATCCTTGACTTTTGAATTTTTCAATTTCATTAAATTAGGGCTTTAAATCTTGAACTCTCTCTCGATTTAATCCCGAAATCAAATCTTTCTATGTTAGTCTCTTTTTAGTTTAGTCATTGTTTTTCAAATTCTTACAATTTCAACTGGATTTATCCTAAATCCTTTTTTTTTTCAATTATATCGCTAATTGAATCAATTTAGAGCCTTAGATTTAACAACTTGTTGCAAATTCATCTTTAGTTCCTAAAATTATGCAATTTTGATCAATCTAACTCCGAAATCTAATTTTCTTCTTCAATTAAGCTCTTCATTGATTTCTAATTTGGTTATTTGTTTGAAAATCATCCTTAAACTTCAAATTTCTTTCACTCTTAGCCAAATCAAATTAAGCTATTTTCTCAATTTTCTCTTCGATTCAAATCTCAATTATGACCCAAAAATTTTCTAACTCAATTTTTGCCTGTAATACTTAATCATTTGTACAATTTTCAACCTCGATTATATTTTTTATTGTATTTTTGCATTTTTATGATTTTTAAGATTTTTCTCTCATAAAAAAATAAATAAATATGAAGAAAATAATGAAATGATTAAAATTACTTAAAAGACACATTTTTTGGATCTTTTTTCTAATTTTTTAAACATGTACAAAAAGAGAGGTAAAAAATTAGGTTTCAATAATATTAATGCATGAACTCTTAAATGTAGAAAATAACATAAAATCACTCTCTACTTGATAAACTCAAATTTAACAAGCCCAAAAAACCCCTCAAAATGCTTGAAAATGTAAAAAAAGCCAAAAACAATATTTATAAGCTCGGGTATGGTTGCCCGAGCCTAACTACTACCAAGGTGCATGGTAGCCTGAGCCTATGCTAGTCGTGCTAGGCTTGCATCTCAACTCTCACATGGGTTCAAGCTACTATACCCGTGCCCAACATGTTTAGGTTTAGGTAGCATGTCTGGACCCATTTTTCATCTTTAATAGGCTCAAGAACCTTGTCCAAATCCAACACTTTATTGAGATTTTTTAAGGACCGCATGCAGGTCCCTCAATATTTTATATTGATATAATACATATTATTTTGAGTAGAATATAACTCAAAATATCATAAGGGTGAAATTACACTTTAGCTCCTCCTCTACACAAAAAGACAAGACTCATGAGATATAAATACATCATAAGTCCTTCAAAGTTAAAGTTTACAATCTCTTTACTCTTAACATTTTCAGCATAAATGTTTTCAAAACTTATCTCTAAAATATCATTGTATTTTTTCTATATATAAAGTTACTGACTTGAGCATTTAAGTGTCTCCGCATCAATCAAATAAGAGCTTTTACAAGTATCAGCTATCATCCACCTTAGCTTACCATGCACCACCAGCTACCAACCACCTGGGCTTTCCATATCAAGCCACCAAACACCTTGAATAGGGAGAATGGATCAAATTGCTTGAACTAAGAGATTAACTTACACATCAACCTTATTCCTAAGCATCTAGGATTTTAGAACATCATCAGTGGTGCCATCTATAGGAAACTGATTAAAAAAGTCATCAGTTTCTAAAACTTATTTTTGACATTTCTAGACCATTATATGACACACAACTAAGACACACATAAGCCAGAACACGAGAAAAAATTATCTTTTATCCCGGACACTTCTACCCAAATAGACCTTCAACAACTCACCAGTCATATGCAACTCCTCACTCAGGCCATGTTGGTAACTCAATGGTAAAACCAAACATTTCCACCCCAACAAGTCTTGACACCTTCAGCAACACACAACACCCTAGCTTCACGACCATCGGTTGTACTAGGCCCCTATAGATGATTACACTACCTAGAGGACAGTAGGCAAAATGACATTCCTGAAAGTCTCTCAAGGGCTCACTAGTGCCATCGCGATACCCATATGCAGAGTCGATACTCTAAACGTGCTCCCCCTAACTACTTTGAGATGGAAACCAGTTATTGTAACTGTCGCACCGGACATCGCGGCGGCCTTAAAAATTAGTATTTTTAGGAAGAATGGATTTATGGCATCCTATTCTTTGATGGGGGAATATTCTTGTTTAAGGAGTCGCCACCTAGTATTCTATGGTACGAGACTGGTTACGTAAAAGGAAAGATATTATCACCCCATAAACATTCTGCCTAAGGCAGGCTGCATTGCTGATCTTTGTCATTGATTGCTAACATTTTTGTTGGTTTATACTATGATGGTTTGCGTGTAATATTCCTGACTCTGGCGCCACTGAATATTCAACTACAGATATTTTCAACTCTGGCGTTGGTAAGTATTACGTAGGTATCAAAATGAATAAATTTAAATCATTATTTCTTTTTATTCCTGACTCTGGCGTTAGTGAATAAACAAATAAAAATCAATTTATTTTTACGCATACACATTATTTTTATTTTTATGTAGCTAAATAAAAGCAAAATACAATAAAACAAAATAAAATAAATTTACATTAGTATTTTTATTCCCGACTCTAACGTTAGTGAATAAACCAATAAATTTATTTTATTTTATCTTATATTATTTTTTTTTGCATGCACATTTTTTATTTTTATATAACTAAATAAAATACAATGAAATAAATTTGAATCGGTATTTTTATTCTGACTCTGGCTTCAATGAATAAAAAAAAAATAAATTCATATTTATATTTTTTACATACACAATTTTTTTTATTTATATTTTTGGGCTGGGCTCAGCTCAGCCCATATGGCCCAGCCAGCCCGGCCCGGTCACTGGCCTAATCTAGTGATCCGACTGGGCAAAAAAACTAAAAGCACGCGTGAAGTGACTTCACGCGTGCATGAACACTGTGTGAAGGTAATTAAATTACCTTCGCACAGTGTTCTTGTAACAATTCAATTTGAAATGAAGATGCAAAGGTGAATGAAGAAACGGGCGTACCTGCTTCTGGAGATCGAAGATGCTTGCAGCGATGATGATGATTCTCGCCTATTGCTTCCCTTTGTCTTCCTTCTGTGCTCACTTATCTGTGTTTTCCTTTTGTTTTCTCAGCAGCTTTTAAAACTAAGAAGATGATGCCGACCTGCTGTGAGTTTGTTTTGGGTGTTTTCTTTTGTGCATGGGTGTCTGCAGAGATGAAGGCAATGGCGGGGACAATTATCTGTGTATGATGGTTTCCTTTCCTCTCCTTCTCTCTGTGTATTATTTCTCTCCCTAGTTTTTTCTCCCCCTCTGGGTTTTTTGCCATCCCTTTTATAGAGAGATCCTACAGCTTGCCCTTCAAGTAATCCTGCCTTTGCAGGACTGTTATTCAACCCGCGAACAAGGTCGTGGGCAAGAGACATGGTTCACGATTGGATCGGATTTGTTGCAGATTTTCAGGTCCCCTGTTGAATCGGGATGAAGAAAACAAACACGGCTGTTCCACCAGCAACGGCGACGTTTCGGCAGCAAATGGACATTTTTATTTTGACCCCTGATCTTTGGAATTTTAACCGTTGGATCTCAATTAATTAAAAAATTCCTTTCAATTTTTCCATTTGGATTAATTTCAATTGAAACTCTAAATTATAACACTGTTTACAGTCCTTAATTTCCGGATTGTTCAATTTGGCCCTTAATTAAATCTTTAATTTTTAATTCTTTCAAAATCATCCCTGAAAAATCAGTCAAAATTCCTAAAGTAAACTAGCAATTTCATTATGGTCCTCTGTCTCTTAATTTCTTGAAATTTTGCTTCTAATCAACCCACAAATCTGTAATTTCTTTAATCAAACCCCTAATCTTTTTAATCAATTAAATCAAAACTTAACTAAATCCTCAAACTTATCAATTCTTTAATTAAGCACTTGATTTATTGATTAAACTAATTCAAATTTTTAATCCAACTTATTAATTCTTCAATTATTGACCAATTAACTCTCAAATTTAATAATTGCATCCTCAAACTTTAAATTTTGTGTTGTCTTAACTCCATTCTCAAACATATTTTTATCCATTCATTTTGTATTATTTATTCAAAAATTGGGTTATGACAGTAACTATCGTTTCATGTCAAACTCCCTGGGCTCTTAAGATCCTAACAAACAAAGGACTAAGAGATGGTCTATACATAAGCATACCCTGAAGAATGTCTACAACCCTCATCAATGGGGGGTTCTCCCTTATCCAAAAAAGTATTGAACACTCGACTCTTTAAGGACTATATTTCTATACAAATATGGTTGGACACCTATGATGGCTTAGCCGACCCGAGGGAGTATGTCTTGAATGTGCTCAGTAGCTTAGAGTTGGTCATCCAAGACAGTGACTCAATGTGCAAAATCTTTCTCATAACCTTCTGGAGGTCTACGTGTGCATGGTACAATAGTTTGGAGCTAAGCTCCATTGAAGGGTTCAGTTTGTGTCAAGTTAGTGGCACACTTCAATACTAGCATACCCACTATAAAAAGCTCCATGAAGTTATTTGGTATTACTCGATAAGAGGAAGAGTCTACACGGTTATATTTGAAGAGGTTCAATGAGGAAATGCTCAAGGTGGAAGAATTGTTTAAGCTAGTAGCCTTAAAGGCCTTAATAAGAGGAGTAAAAGAACATGTCCTCTTGAGAAAACTTTATGCCTTACTAGACAGAATTTTGCTTGATATAAAGCAAGTAATGGAAAATTATATATGAGTGGAAGAAACCAATTTACTATGAAATAGGCCTTCTTATTTTTACAAGGATAACCAACATGAAAGACCTTCCAAACAAAATCATTATCCTCATAGAAATAGAAGATCGAGAAAGAACCATGAGGGCTCAACCCGTGGGCATTTGGTGTATCCTAAGGATTTATAACTCTCTTGAATCAAAATAAGATCACCCACTTAAAGTTATCAAGGCAATTAAAGCAAACAACTTGGCGTTACCTCCAAGATATGTTCCTCTTAAGAACCTCCCTCATACCTATCACTCATATCACCCCAGAATGCATAATCCTCAATAGAAAAGTAAATTATTTTTTAAATAAAATTAATGTATCTTTAACATATATTTCCAATCTACAGATCTCTAATATGGGCTTCTGAACATTTTCCAAGGAAATGATTGACTTGGTCTTCCTAATGTAATAACATCACTCTTTCTAAAAAGGATTAACTTGGTCTCCCTAAGGAAATAGTTCCCACAATCTTCAAGGGATGGGTATGAGGTCTTCCTATTGCAATAACATCATTCTTTAGGTGATGCCTAAAGGCCTCTCACCTATTCGTCAGGGGTTGATCATGGATCCCCCATTCTCTAGTATAGTCTCGAACTAGCACATTCTTTAGATTATGTCTAAAAGTCTCTTACCAATTTGCTAGGGATTGATCTTAGATCCCTCGTTCTCTAGTATAGTCCTAGTTTGACACATTCTTCAGATAATGCCTAAAGGCTTCTCACTAATTTACCAGTGGTTGATCTCAGATCTCCCACCTCTCCAATACAGTTTCGGACAGGCACGACTCTTTAGTAGGGCTCTCATGCCCCACCTTTAGGTGCAACTTCTCTTCAATAGAGGACTTTCATGCCCCATGCCATCCTAGAGAGGTCACATACCTCCCACACTCCAATATGACCACTCTCCAAGAGATGGACTTAGTCTCTTTGGTGCAATGGTGCCACCCTTTATGGGTCCATCCCCTCTACCCCTTAGAAATTTTTCTAAGTATAGGCGTCGACATGGATCCATCCTCTTCGTCCCTTATAAATTCTTATATGTATGGGCGTCAACGTAGGTCTACCCCCTAGGCACTAAGAGACTTTTCTAAGTATGAGCTTCTCTTTCATAAGTTTTCCCTCTGCCCCTTAGAGATTTTTCCAAGTATGGGCTTTGATATGAATCTATCCCCCTAGCCATTTAAAGATTTTTCTAAGTATGAGCTCCTTTTTTATGGGTTTTTCTTTCGCCTTTTAAAAAATTTTCTAAGTATGGGCGTCAACGTAGCTTCATTCCCTTTATCCTCTTAGAAAATATTCTAAGTATAGGCTTTCCCTTCATGAGTTCCCCTCAGCCACTTAGAAATTTTCGAAGTATGGGTTCCTTCATGGTTCCCATCTACCTACTTAGAAAATTATTTTTCAACTATGGTGCATGCCTCTACACACAAGTTCTCTGGTATATTACTCAGGGTTTTCACCTCTCTTCTCATACGAGGAAAAATCAACAAAACTCATCTTATTGGATATTTTTACAAGTTTTTGTGTATCAATATCACAAAGACTTTGGGGGCTACTGATAAACCCAAATTTAACGAGTTCAAAAAACCCTAAAATACCTAAAAAAAACATTCTTATAGGCTTGGGCATGGTAGCCTAAGCCCATTTACCATCAAAGTGCATGGGCTCAAACATGGTAGCTCGAGCCCATATTGAGAGCACGCCCAGGGTGGGCGTGACATACCTAGCAAGATGGGTGTGGCACGCCCAGCTAGTGTTGGATATGTACCCTGACACTCATATAGGTAGCCTGAACCTAACATGCTTGGGTCCGACTGCGTGTCCGGATCTATTTTTCACCTCTAATGGGCCAATACACCTTGTCGAGCCTAACATCCATGGAATATTTTTTTTTTAGGACCCCATATGGGTCCCTTGGTATTTTATGCTAATTCAATACGTATTATTTTGAGTAGAATACAACTCAAAATATCACAAGGGTGAAATTACATTTTAGTTCATTCTCTCCATAAAAAGACAAGACTCATGGGCTATAATTACACCATGAATCCTTCGCACTCAAGGTTCACAATCTCTTTACTCTTAATATACATATTTTAGAGTCTATCTCTCTAAAATATCATTGTACTTTTTCTCTGTATAAAGTTGTTGACTTAAGAAAACCTTTTGAAAGTATTAGCTACTAGCCACCTTAACTTACCTCACACGCTACCAACCACTTGGGCTTTCCATATCGAGCCACCAAACACCTTGCATAAGGAGAATTGATCAAATTACTTGAACTAAAAGATTAACCAATTATACAACACAGCTTTATTTCTAAACATCTGGGATTTTAGGACATTAGCATTACTCTTATCCAACAATTTAATTTTTAAAGTTGAACTAATTATTAGTTATTTAATATGATATTTGATATGGTATATAGTCTTATTCAATAAGTTGCGTGGAAAAATATACACCGTCAATTCAGTCATTCAGATTTTGGTTCCTGTTTCCCCTTCGTAGATCATCTTTTGTCATATTATGGTACATATACGTTAGTTATAAAGAGAAAACGCATTGCGTTGAACCCATTGACTCGAGCATTCTCTTCCATTTTTTCTCCTAACTGGCTCACAAGTCGAATTCGCAGTTCATAGTAGTAGAGAACATCTTGAGCATATATAGCTAGTAATGAAAATTTCTTAAGCTAATTTATACTTAGGGGTGAAAAAATTAACCAAGTTATTTGGAAAAAATGACTTGAAATTAATTAAATTAATTGAACGGTTTCTAAAATTTTGCTAGATGGTTAGAAAATTTTAAATAATCTTGGTTTGGTTTTAATTTTATATTTTAGAAATTGAAAACAAACTAAGCCTGAACTAATGGCTCCCTTCTCCAAACTGATTTATCCTCCCTTTTGTGGTTAATACAAGTTTCTGTAGCTTTTTAATGGGGAAAAAAAAAGACTTGGCAATTTCCCAATGGCTGATTTTCAAAACAATAAATTAATAATTACTGGTTTTCAGCTCACAGTATCATATGCCTGAATAAAGTAGAGAGAGCAAAAGATATTTCAATATCATATATATATATATATTATAAAAGCTCAAGTTACAGAACGCAATTCAACAAATTAAGGCCGATTAAATGACACCCAACCTATAACTTATACGAGTGGATTTATTTTTGTATTTCAAAAATATTTTTTAAAAAATTAATTTTATTTTATTTATTTCAAATTAATTTTTTATTTTTTATATTTTCAGAGCTTCTAATGTTTAGAAAAGTAAATATAATTAACTTAACACATTCAAAGAAATGTTGGGTTTTTTAATATAAACCCAACCGTTTGAACCGATACCCAGCATTAATTATACTAAAATCAGCTAGTCGCAAAATGCCATCAATAAACCATGGTGGATTGTACTGTTATTAAGACATGCTGCTGTAGGATAGTGACCCTCAGCTAATTAAATCATTGAGGATGAAGAAATTATGCAACAAGCGGATCCTGAATTTCTTCAGTTTTGATGTGATTCAGACACCTAACCTCGTTCATGTGCACTTAAAATTCCTGAAATAGGAGCAGCAATCATATGCAGTTAAAATTCTTGAAATACATTCATCTATAGGTGATTCACTTGTAGGAGTTTATGATTAAAGAGTTTATTTTTTTTATGGTCTCAAGTTTAAACCCTGTGTTTGCTAATATGATGACCACTAGAAGCTTACATGGTCGTTAACTTCAGGGCTCATAGTATTAGTTGAAATACACGCAAGTTGATCCAAAACCACGTTAATAAAAAAAATATTTTAAAATAGAAGCGGTAATTTTAAGTTATGGACAGCGAGTCCTTTTTCTGTTTATGTTCACACTAGAATCAGTCAACTAATTTTTAGGTACATTCAAACACGGATTAAGGCAAGTAAAATAATATAATTACTGATAAAACAAACCAGAGAGCACGGCATGGTAGATATATGCATAATTGTTTTGACCCAGGAAACAAATCGACTTACCA
>Ga0325401_1001469_pt1 | contig 19864 bp, 7 predicted proteins | sample PopdelMetagenome_FD_205666 | JGI IMG/M metagenome (GOLD analysis project Ga0325401, IMG submission 205666) | Populus deltoides microbial communities from Bellville, Georgia, United States - Xylem-PdKOR-R2 | ecosystem: Host-associated > Plants > Phyllosphere > Stem > Wood/Secondary xylem | place... | reverse complement strand
AACTATCATGATTTTATATTAGTCTTTGAAGAATGGTATTCCATCATGGTGATTGGTTTAAGAGATGTCCCCTTTTGCATTGGGTTAAAAAAAGATCAAATACTTGTTTGAAATCTTATGTTTAAATTTTCTCAACAAAGATGAATATCTATTCATTTTATCATGACTTTCGTGAATGGTTCCTTACATTTTGAGAGAGTATTTATCAGGCTTTCTCACTTGCTTGATGACTTTTCAAGGCATATAGTTTCATGGCTTCCAAATAAAAGGAATTCACAGGCTCAAAAGGTGTTTGAGGGTCTTCATGAGTCTAGGATCACTTTTACTCCTCTATGCCCTTTCATCCTCTTTTGTTATTTTTCCAGCAAATTACTCTTAAGGTCCTTTGCTTTTAGGAGTCGAGACAATGATCTTTCCAGGTTTTACTTTTCACTCTAAACCTTTTATTGAACACCTAATCATCTTTTCTTTCCTGAAATCTCTTTACCCAATGCCATTCTCTTTTTCTAGCCTTTGATCAAAAACCCAAACATTTTTCTTTCATTTGCAAATTCCTCAATGATTTTCGTTTTCTTTGTCTGTCAAAGCTATAGGAGAATCCTTTGCTTGTTTTTAGATACCCGTGTGTCTTTTCCAGATTTGTTATTTAGCAAAGCCCTTTCTTTTCTTTTTAGGCTTGTTGATTAGTACTTAAAAGTGTATTTTTATCAAGGTTTTATATCATTTTGCACTTGAAGTATCAATAACTCATTAACTAAAGCATGTTTTATAATAACATATCTAATAATATAAAATACATTTAATTTATGGTAAATGTTCATCTTAAATGCAGGCCTATCACATAAATCAAAGGATTGATTGATGAGTTTAACTATTGAAATTGAGAAGACAAAGAGAGGGTTAAGTTTAGAAAAGAGATGTTGATTTAGTCCAAACTGGAACACCATTCGGTTATTGGATCATAACTAAAGTTGTAGAACTTGGATTTAGGTCTGGTTTATATGTATGGAAAGCTAAGACATAGGCCTAAAACTTTCATGAAGAGTCCAAGATTTAAAAGTGTCATTTTCGAGTTCAAATGGTAGCAACAACGAAGAAGTTAAAATCTGTACTGCGTCCCAGACATTGTTTAGTGTTCAGCCCATATCACGAGTTCTAGAAGTCCAAATGTGCCGATTCTTGTTTTGTTAGAAAGCTAAGACAATGTTCCAGAACTTGCATGAAGATTATCTCTTCAAATTCTGATGTGAGCAATGATGTTTTGTTTAGACAAGAAGATAAGGATTGTCACCAAGTCAAGATGTGGCCACCCACTCAACAATTAGTCATCAAATCAATGGTTTCGAAATTTGGCCTATAAAAGAAGGCATTTGCCATGCATTTAGGCATCTTGGTTTTCAGATCAAGATCATGTTCTTAATATCTTTCTTTATATTTTTGTAATGCTTAAGTTTTGCTTTCATTAATCTTTTGTGTATGCCTTTCATTTCCTTTACTATACTTATATAATCATGTTCTCCTCTTGTTTATTTATGTTTCTCTTCTTCATTATGTTTAGCTAAGTTTATAATGTCAATGTGAAAAGGTTTCACTAATGGTGTTAGGATAAGTATAATATAAACTCAATATGGACTTCAATGATTATACCCTAAACAACTTGCTATTAACATGTCTTATCATTTTTATCTTATTAATTCTTAATACCTTGCTTATTAAATGATTAATCTAAATTTGTGTTGTATAACACTTGGTACAACAAATGCTTGGCACTTTTATAGTCAACCGTATGGTATAACCTACACTTGTGCTATGAAAGGAACTTGATTTGTTGTTAACATAAGTTAGCATCATGAATTCCTGACAATATTTGAAAGTTTAGTGTTCTTAAATAAGATAATTAATATGATCATGTTAATAATTTATAATGAGCTATTAATGACAAATCATCCAATTGGAACCTCCTTTGTGTGTGGTTTCCAGTTGAGTAATAAAAAGAGTTTATATTATACTTATTTGAAATACCATTAGTGGATCCTTTAACTTTGACAATTGTTTTATCATTGTTTAATCTTCACATTAATCTTACATCTCAAAGTCCTCTTTAACTCATCATCACCATCATCATCTTATTGTTATTATTATTATTTATAATTTATATAGTTAACCTCCCTTTGGTTTGACCCTGGTCTTGCCGGGTTATTTATTACTTTGACACTTCTATACTTGGGAGAAGACATCAATCTTTTGGTCATGTCACTTGTTTGGCTTGCAACCTCAATCAAGATTCCACAGATTCTGTTCACATGTATTATATCTTTTTTGGGTTTTCTGACCACATCCTCATTATTTTCTAATAATTTTCCCTGGTGTGGGGTGTGATCCTAGCCAATGTTATCTTACAAAGGAAGAAATGTCACTTTGGCTAGAATTGGGACTGCAATTTTTTGGAGGTATAAGAAAATGGCCTATCCTTATTTCATGTAATATTGATCAGGACTTATAAATTTTGAACTCATCATCGTAGCGATTTGCATGGAATTGTTTTGCGAGTTTATGATTCTTGAAAACTTTAACGTATTTCTTTCATATAGCTTTTATATGACAAACTATGATGGTTAGGTCATCTATTTGAGTTTCTGGGTACTTAACCATCTTCTAAGGAGTTGCTTAGTGAATCATTACTCTTAACATATCATTGATTTTTCATGAAATTGTTAGCCAGAGTTAAATCTTGAGAAGCTTTGTTTAAGAGAAAGTGATTTTTTGAGAAAGATTTTTGTTAAGCCTTTTGAGATTATTTGTGAAATACTCAAGATGTAATGAGAATGAATAGCTAAACTCTATTGATTTAAAGAAGATGAGTACAATGCATAGTATTGCTTTATAGAATCAGAGTTCACAGGCTTAGGCAAGTTATCTCCATCCATTCTTCTTAGTAACAGAGATCCCTTAGAGAATGCTTTCTTCACTACATATGGGCTTCGTGGTTGGGTGCCCACTTACTCTGATCTTTACCGGGTAGATGTAAGATCTTTCTCAGCACTAAATCTTCTTCTTGAAATATGCTTTAGCCATTCTTTGTTGATACAACTAGTGATGAAAAATTGCTGCTAACCTCTTTTCACTAATCAAATTTAATTGTCCATATCTCATCTTGACCCAATCAACTTCCTCAAGTTCTAATTCCATCTATACCTTTAAAGATGGGATTTCTGCTTTTAGCGACATTACTGTTTTCATCTTATAAACCAAGGAATAAGGTATAATCCCTGTAAATGTCTTTATTACAGTGCAATATGCATGCAGAGCAAAAGGGAGCTTTCATGCCAGTCCTTATACGTGACTACCTTCTTCGACATATTCTTCTTTATATTCTTGTTGGCAGCTTCTACAACACTGTTCATCTATGGCCTATATAGAGATAAATTTGACTGCTTGATTTTCCATTTTATGTAAAGCTCTACTATCATTCTTCCATTGAAGTTCTGAGTATTACTAGTTACTATCTTTTCATATGCTCCATATCAACAAATTAAATCTCGTTCAATGAATCTCTTCACTACCTTCTGAGTTACATAAGCATATGAATTGGCATCTACCTATTTTGTGAAGTAGTCAATGGCTACTAGGATAAACTGATGTTTGTTGTTGGCTTTTGGATTAGCATGCCCAATTAAATTGATTCCCCACTTTACAAATGGCTATGGAGATGTTAAATTGAACTAGATTCTACCAATTTATCTTATCACTGTACACCTAATATTTATGGCATTTTTTAACATATTCTATGCAATCCCTTTCCATGGTTATCCAGAAATACCCTGGCCTTTATATTTGTTTAGCCGTCATATATCCATTAGCATGAGTTGCACAATTCCTTTCATGAGTTACTTAGAGCGCCTTTTTTTATTTTGTCTCATCCAAACATCTCAACAATATTCCATCAATCGACCTCTTGTATAACACTTCTACATCGAGGTAATAGTTCATGGCTAACCTTCACAAGGTTTTCATATCTATATTGGATGCCCTCGAGGGATACTTTTGGTGTTGGATAAACTGTTTGATATCATAACACCACAAATTCCCATCCATTTTTTCTTCGACTGAGCAATAGTGGGCCAAAGAATTCCTGACTTCAATACTTATAGGTTGCACTCTGTTCCCATAATCAATTTTAGCCATAAAAGCTAAAGTGGTCACATAATCAACAAATTTATCTCTTCCTATATGAATGAATTTTATCTTGTCAAATTCTTATGCTAGTTTGGAGAAATATTCTTGATATGGCCTCAACTTCTCATCTTTTATATGTCATTCTCCTTGCACTTGTTAGATTATTAGCATTGAGTCTCCATAGACATCAAATTTCTTTATCTTAAACTCTAATGCAGCTTCTAATCAGAGGATTCAAGCTTCATACTTTGACATATTATTGGTGCATTCAAATTGCAGCTTGATCAAAACAAAGTATTGCTTTTTGTTAGGGGAAATTATCACTACTCCTACTCCATTCCTTACTACTCTATCAAAATACATTGTCCACAACTCTAGTTTTTCTTCTTTTTCTACTACTAGCACATATTCATTTGGGAAATCAAAATTCAAAGACTAATAATCTTCAATTGCATTGTCTGACAAATGATCAGCAATAACACTTCTTCTCATAACTTTTCTTGTCATGTCCATTATGTCATACTCAGCCAATAACACCTGCCATACTCAGCCAATAACACCTGCCATATTGTTATCCTACTTGATAAATAAGGTTTTTCAAAGATATATTTGAGTGAATCTAGTTTTGAAATCAGCCATGTAGTGTAATACAACATATACTATTGAAGTCGTTTTATAACCTATACAAGTGCTCAATAAAGCTTTTTTGTCATCGTGTATCTGGACTCGCAATATGTGAAAAACATAATCAAATAATAAATCATTCTCTCCTTTCCTCCAGACTCATCATGTTTCTAGGGTACACATACCATTGCCTTTTTGGTTGTTGTCAAATATAGAATCAACGGTTTGCCAGGAATGAGAGGCGCCAACAAAGATGGATTTTTCAAATGTTGCTTGATTTTATTGAAAGTTTCTTGGTATTCCTCATTCCATACCACAACCTTTTTCTTTAGAAGGAGTCGAGAGATTGGCTCACAAGTTGTTATTTGAGATATAAACCGAGCAATGTAGTTTAGAAGACTCAACCCTCTTATTTTTTTTTAGGTGCCCACATAGCCTAAATTTCTTTTACTTTATCAGGGTCGACTTCAATACCTTGGCCACTCACCATAAATCCTAGTAGCTTTCTGGATTTTACCCTAAATGAGCATTTTACGGGTTCAACTTCAACTAATATTTTCTCAACCTTTCAAACAACTTTCTCAAACTCTGACAATGGTTTTCTCTCTCTTTGAATTTAGCAATCATGTCATCCATATACACCTTAATTTTTTTATGCATCTTGTCATGGAACAAAGTTACCATTGCCCTTTAATAAGTGGTCCAATTTTTTTTTTAGTTTGAATGGCATCACTTTATAGCAAAAGGTTCCCCATAGAGTAACAAAGGTTGTCTTCTCTTTATCTTCATTAGTCATTTTGATTTGGTTGTATCCAGAGAAACCATTCATGAAGGAGTATGTTGAGCTTCGCACCTGATTGTCAACAAGGATGATCTATGGCAAAGGGAAGTCATTTTTCAGGCTTGCTTTATTTAAATCCATTTAGTCTACACATACCCTTATTTTGCCGCCTTTCTTGGGAACTATCAATATATTAGATACCCATTGAGGATACTCAACTACCTCCAAAAAACTAGCATCCCATTGCCTTTCTATCTCGACTTTCACCTTGAGCACCATATTCGAATGAGTTCTTCATACTTTATGCTTTATAAGTATACTTCCTTCATTTGATGACACTTTATGCACTACAATGTTAGTATCTAAACTAGGCATGTCTGTGTAGGACCAAGCGAACACATTGACATATTCACGTAGTAGAAAAATCAGGTTTTCCTTTTTGCTAGCAGCGATTAGAGTCCTTATTTTCAATTCTCGTTCATCCTGCCTTGTGTCGACATTAATTGTCTCTAACTTTTCTTTTATTGGTTTCCAAGCTCGCTTTGATTGTTCTAATAACTTAACAAATTCTTTTACATAATTATGTTCCCATTCATTTTTCGTCATTGCAATTATGTACTCACCAAAATTTAGCCATTCATTAGTTTAATGTGCTTGTGATTTTATGGACGATTCACTTTTTAAATTTTCTGAATGTGAAATGTGTTTTAGTGTGAGTGTGTAGTATTTGCAAAGATAAAGAAACAAAAAAAATTGTGAAAATGCATAATCTCATTGATGAAAGAAAGGCTCAACTACAATGAAAACCATATATTGACATCTTAAGCAAAGATCGCCAACTTGGTATAAAGAAAATACAAAGACATAAAAATAAAAAGCATAAAAGCACACTAAAATAACATTGTCATTTACTTTTTGAAGACTATAGGAGACTTTTGGTTCTCCTAATTTGGAACCTTTTGCCATTTGCCAGCTTTCGCACGAAGGTCTTTGCAAATGTTTCTTCCATGGTGTAGATAATTAGTTGTTGTAACAAATCTTCTCTTTCTACACCCTTTCCTTTCTCACTATAGCTCTTGACCTTACTATCATTTTATTCTAGTGTGTTGATGCCCATAATAGTCAAGCCTTTGGTAGGGACATTTGTCATATCTTTGGAGGGCATTACATAAGCAACCTTGTGGAATGATACATGGATTTAGGGGATGGCAATCTCTTCTTCTTTTGGTTCCCTTCTGTTCAGCATGACCAACTTTTTTTCTCGTTTGTTATTAGCAACTCTTTTATAGACTTTTTTTCCAGGCTTAAAGTCGAGCTTGAATCTCTAATTTGTAGCGTTCATCCTTATTGGAATTATCCTTTCAGGATTTCCAGTGATAGGATCATAATGAAAAGGAAATCTATGCTTTAAGAAATATTTGGTCGTCATTCATGTGGTTTCAAAAATTACCTATTTTCTCAATATTGTGTTTTTTGGCACCCATTTTACATTAAAAATTTCAAAGGAATTAAGATTTCAACGGTCCACACCACTTACTGAACCATTGTCCACCAATACTTTGTCAATGGTGTAATGCTTGTAGCTTATAGTGATGTATAAAGGTTTATTGTGGCATGTTCCCCTAACATAGAGCACATCTTCAATGATGAATAAGTAATTCATCGCATGGATTATTTCGACCAGATGCTCCATAGTCCTTTAAGCCATATCCTGGGGCACATATACCTTGTTTAATGTTTTTTGCAGTGCATTGCAGTGGGGTTCAGAACTTAGGATAAAAGTCATCAGGGATATCCTGGCAAGGGTTTTTTTCAGTTGTTTTACCATACTATACTCACTGTGTTTCTTCAGCTTTAGGAATTCATCGGCTTCTTCTTCACTCACGGGTTTGTTTACTTCTATATCTTGGATGGCATCTACAACTTTTTTGCCTTTGGCTTTTCATTGTTTTCCTAGTTCTTCAAGTGTAAAACACCTGCCTCTTCGAGTTAGTCCCTCAATCTCAATCTAGAACACATGAGCAGGTCCCTTAATATTGGGTGGATTACCGTAGTTATGAGGCAATGCATTATAGTTTTCATTGTGGATGAAGGCAGGCCTTGTCAGGACAATCTTCGGTGCACTGCTCTCAGTATGTTGGAGCCTACATACCTCTTCTTTCTTCCTTTAAAAGCTTATCATGCCTATGACATCGTCTTTTTCCTCCTTCTCTATTTGTAGCAGACCACAAGTCATCATTCGTGTCACCTTCTGGTGAAACTATTAACATTTATCAACATTGCATCCTATTTTTTTATGGAACTTATAATAGTTGTCACCTTTCTTTAAACTTGATTCATTTTTTATCGGCAAGTACCCGACTTGCACTTGTATGTTATACAACCTATCCAAGTTACCCTCAAAATCTTCTCTTTCTTCCTCCCAAACTCAACAACATTTACTCCCTACTATTGAAAGCACAATTAGGTAGGGGGTTCAAATTGATATTGGGGGCATCTTTGAATATTATTGATCACACTTTGAATAATTACAAGAGCTTCCTTTTGAATGCAGAGCAAGTATCAATATTATGGCCAGGATATCTAGCATGGTACTCACATGTTAGCTCTAGTTTACACCAATTTATGAAGGGAGGTTATAGTGGTCGATATAGAAGAGGGGCCACATGACTTAAGCTTAGTAATTTTCCATACATCTCTTTTAAGGGCATAGGTAGAGACGAGAGTTGTTCTTGGATTCTTTGGTAGGATCTTCTTGAATTGTTTTTGCTTTGGTTTTCTTATAGGTTAGTGAGTTGGTTTACTAAAAGTGTCTTAGCAAAGTTGATACTGGATATTTAGGAAGATGAGGTTTGGTGGTTTGGTAATTTTGGTTCTGGTAATTCATTTTGCCCTTATATCCTCCTTCTTCATTTCTTACCTCAACATTCTTTTTCTTCCAAGTAAACCTTTTTTTTTCTGGTAGGTTTTGATATTCTACAGGTTTTTATCCCTTATTATATTCTTTTAGCAATAATAACATCATCATAAAAATATTTAGTAGAGCTACCCATCAGATGCTCATAACATAGGGACTTGAAAGTATTGGCGAGTAGAGTCACCATTTCTTTCTCCAACAAAGGTAATTGTACATGTGTTGCCTTGTTTTTTCACCTATGAGCATACTCTCTTACAGTTTCTTTGTTGCTTTTCTCCATCACCATCAAACTTATCCAATCTGGAGCGATGTCAATATTGAACTTGTATTGCTTTAAGAAAGCATCAACAAGATCACTCTATTTCTTAATCCTTGTGTTATCTAAGGTCATGTACCAACTTAATTCAGAATCGATCAAACTATTTTAGAAGAAATGAATGAGCAACTTCTCATCATGTATGACTTTCACCATTTTGTTATAGTATGACCTCAAATGTGTATTAGGGCATTCCAGTCCCATTTACTTGACAAATTTTGGCACTCTAAATTTCTTCGACATTATTACATTTGACACCAAACATATCTTAGTTGCTCTAATTAGGTCATAGAAGTCAAATCCCTCAACAACCTTTAATCTCTCCTCCAAGGTTGACCATTTATCTTGATTGGAATGATCAGAGGGTTTAACTTCGTAGGGTTCCTCCATTGTTAGATCTATTATGGCTGACACTTGAGCAGGCGTAATCAAGTGAGCCATCGGAATACTCGTTGTTCCTTGTGGTTCAGTAGCGGTATTTGCCCCCAAGCTTTGTGAGTCGGGGATAACCAAAGCTATCGGTGGTTGTAGTATGGTCAGCTGCTGACTAGATGTCCCTTCCCCAAACTTGGTTCGCAAGAGTTGCTCGAGTAAACTGGCCATCCAAGCCATATTATTCTTAACATCTTCTAGTTTTTTTTTTGCAGTAGGCCTTTAAATGAGCCCTCTCTTCATTCTCCATCCATTTGTGAAGCCTAGTATTGTAGACTTTAGTAGCGGACCTATATTTTGAATACCTGCCATACATGTTCCATAATTGATAAATGTAAATGCATATAGATGTATGATTATACATGATGATGTATGTTGGATATGGATTAGCTATACCCTAGGTTGATATATGGCCACCATTCCTTTATAAACGGGTAGGGTTTTGATCATTTCGTAGCTACCGAGACAATTTAATTTGAACCAATGTTTAAAAAAAATATACTCACCATAAAGAGATATTGCTTATAAGGTTAGAACTAAGCCCTTTTCATTAATACTTGATGACAAATTTTACATTTGAAATCTAGTCTATTGATCATCATTGTTTACAGGGAAAAAAGGCAAAGCCTTTGTTTTCTATGTCTTTAAGAAAAGTATTAGTCATAGCCATGCTTTGTTGTTATTGGTAGACATCCCTTCTAATTTTCCAGGCATTGTGGCGAATTCTTCAGGCATAGACAAAGGCTTGGTCAATTTTCTTATCCATGTTTCTTATCTTTTCCAAGAGGAACATGTTGTTCCTATTCAGTTGATTATTATTGGTTCCAAACATCTAGTTATGGTGCTTGAGCAGTTTGTTCTTTTATTCTAAATATGTTGCCTTGACCTTTTCCTTGTTAAACTTCTTCTTTAGCAGGTTAATCTCGTTTTTTTAATTTTATCCAAATCAACTTTGAAGACCCAACAACCTTTCCTTTGGAATTTGCTTTATCCAGCTCACTTTCCAGTATCACATGCTTCTTGTATAGCCTTTTATGCTACTCAATCTGGCTTTCTAATTCAATTTGGGTTTTTGAATGCATGTTAGCCCTTTCTTGGCAATCATTAAAATTGAATTTCAAAGCCTCTAGCTCAGTACTAGTTTGCAACAAATGTCTTCTCAATTCTTTTCGTTCTTCCTTAACTTGGTTTCTAGCCGCTCTTTCTCCTTCTAGTTACTTTTCTAAGGACATGATTTTCATGTCCTTTTTCCTGCCCATCGGTTATAAAGTACAATAAAAAATAGTTTGAGGTATAGAATTGGTTTCAAAAGATTCAATATAAGATTTAGAGTTGTTTATAGTAAAAACAATTATGAATTTTTTTAGTTTTTTAAATATGTTTAAGTTGTCTATATATGACTAGATGGTCAACATAGAAGACATAAGTGAGTGATGTATAATTTGAACAACTAACCCATTATTCACATCCATTTTTTTAATTTTCTATAAGTCGTTTCCCTTTTTTTTTCTTAATTTATTTCCTCTAAAAAGTCATAAATTAATTATTTATTTTTCTTTAATTTCTGTAAATTTACTATGAAATTTCTAAACAATATAAATAATAAAAATTTATAATTTCTTACTTATCAATACAATGTATATATGAGAAAACAATTATTTATAAAGTGTTAGGTCTATGAAAGAAAGTAAAAAAGTACTTATAAGAAATAGTTTTACCCCATAGACTTGCAACACAAACTATATAATTATAGATCTATGGTTTAAAAAATTATTTAGTTCTTATAAAAATGATGTGATGTTTCATAAAAATATAGATAAAATAATTTATCAATTACAATGAATTTTTTTTATAATTTTAATAATATTTTATGATCACAAAGATTTAAAATATTAGAGAGAAAATTTAGAAAACAAATAAGAAAATTATTCTTAATACGTTTTAAGATATATAATTCATAAACTCTATAAAAAGTAGCTGGCATTTTTCGTATTGTATTAATTCTATGTGGTATATTGGAAGATTTTTGGGTCCATTTTTCTTTATTATGTTATAATTCAATGAAAAACAATCTTTAAGCAATGCCCTATAATTTTTGCTTATCTAATTCTTTTTTCTAGAAGGAAGTGGTCTCCATGTGATTATAGTAATTCTAGTAAAGAACAAATCAAGGTAAATGAATTGCTACATAACTGGTCGTTGAATTGTAGTTGTTGTTGGAAGGACATTTTTTGAATTTTAGCAATAACATTATTAAAGACCGCATGAAATTAGTGTATAGCATTTGCAGTTGATTGACATGCAAGAACTGTTAATTTCTAGAAAATTAAAAAAGTTAAAACTTGGAGGAAAAGAAAAAAAAAGTGAAGAAAAAACAATTGAGATATTAATGAATTTTTTAAGGATTTCTATGTAGATTTTAATATTTAAAAATATTAAAAAGTGTAAAACTTAGGGGGGAAGATAGAAAATTCAATAAGATTTATGAAATTTCCTTTTTTATTTAATTCTTTTTATTTCCTTTAAAAAATTTACTATTATAAAAACATTTTCTCCTAGTTCATTTTTTATCAAATCTCCATAAATTTTCTTAACTTTCCTTTTTCTTTTCATCCACTTGTAATACCTTTTTTATGCCCTAAACATTAAAAGCTATACATAAAACCTTATTTTATTATTTTTCTAAGGTCCTTAACTCTTATTATTCACCACCAACAATAAACGAATTCAGTTAATATCTATTTACACCTAAAATAAGCATACACATGTCTTCATGACAAAATAGGAGAAGAGAGTTGAAACCAACCATGAATTAGAAGATTCGAGCAAACTTGAAAAGTTCTTGATTGGCCAAAAATGTTGAAGGAACAATCTACCAATTGATCAAGCGACTAGGAGCTATGCTTGACCAAGGGAATGAAATCAACCAACATAATTTGAATGGGAGCAGATAATCAGAAGATATAGTTCTAGTCAAAGAAAGAGTCTTCAATATAATAACTAATTAGAATTTCCAAATTAGCCTAGGATTCATGTAAGTATCAATAAAAAAGAAGCTTAGTTTGTATTTACATTTTATAAATATCTTTATCTAATACCGATATTTATATAAGATGAGAATTACCTATGTAAGTAGGATTCAAACTCTATAATAGTACAAATAGGATCATATACTACTATAATTTATGGCCAACCCAACATATTCAATTTATGCAATTAATTTATCTTTCCACCCATAATGATTTTCTTGCTTTTATTTACATTTTTTCTTTATATTTCTAGTATATTTAAATTGTTGCAATCTTTTTGTAAGGCCCGACCCACTCTCCTTTGTAGAATATTGTCCGTTATGGCTCAACCTAACCCGGCTTTCACACCTCATGATTTTGTTCCTAGCAACCCACAAACCCCAAAACACGTCCTACAAGGTTAGGTACCAATTGCCTTAATATGTCCTAGCTCTGGACACTCTTCTCTCGATGTGGGATGTTATAATCCCCCCACCTTAAAAAACGAGTCGTTCTCGACTCTAATACCATATGTAAGGCCCAACCCACTCCCCCTTGTAGAATATTGTCCGCTATGGCTCAGCCCAACCCAGCTTCCACGCCTCACGGTTTTGTTCCTGGTAGCCCACGGACCCCAAAACGCGTCCTACAAGGTTAGATACCAACTACCTTAATATGTCCTGGCTCTAGAGACTCTTCTCTCAATAAAAGATGTTAAAATCCCCCTACCTTAAGAACGAGTCGTCATTGGCTCTAATACCATATGTAAGGCCCAACCCACTCCCCTTTGCAGAATATTGTCCGCTATGGCTCAACCTAACCCGGCTTCCATGCCTCACGGTTTTGTTTCTAGCAGCCCACAGACCCCAAAACACATCCTGCAAGGTTAGGTACCTACTGTCTTAATATGCCCTGGCTCTGGACACTCTTCTCTTGATGTGAGATGTTATAATCCCCTCACCTTAAAAAATGAGTCATTCTCGACTTAATACCATATGTAAGGCTCGACTCACTCCCCCTTGCAGAATATTGTCTGTTATGGCTCAGCTCAACCCAGCTTCCATGCCTCACAGTTTTGTTCCTGGCAGCCCACATACCCCAAAATGCGTCCTACAAGGTTAAGTATCAACTACCTTAATATGTTCTGGCTCTAGACACTCTTCTCTTAATGTGGGATGTTACAATCCCCCCACCTTAAGAACAAAGCATTCTCGGCTCTGATACCATATATAAGGCCCAACCCACTCCCCCTTGCAGAATATTGTCTACTATGGCTCAACCTAACCCGGCTTCCATGCCTCACGGTTTTGTTCCTAGCAGCCCACAGGCCCCAAAACACATCCTACAAGGTTAGGTACCAACTGCTTTAATATGCCCTGGCTTTGGACACTCTTCTCTCGATGTGGGATGTTACATGTTTTTTCTTTAAATTTTGTTCTTCTCTATGCATTGCTATTTCTTCAAACAATCATTATTTTTTTAGAGTTCAAGGTCTAGAATCTCACTTTTCATTTGATAGAGGTAGTTGTCGTCTAAGGTTAAGTCCCATGTAAATTTAATTGACAAAAACATCATAGTTTTTTTGTCACGTGTTGTATAATTAATTTATTGACAAGACATTTATTATATAAGTATCTATGAAATTTTAAAAATCATAGATTAAAAATAAAATGTTCAAAATAAATTGAACAATCTTGATGCATATTCTATTTAAAATCTTAATTATTCTTAATTTTTTAAAGCAATAATAAAAAAAAATTATAAAATTGATATTATAATTTAATTTTATAAGGCCTCAATTAATTCGTAAGGATGTCAATGATCCGTAATTCAATCTATATATCCTCATAAACTTTTAAACAACTTAAAAGAGTTAATTTAAGTTCATCCAGCATTAAAGACATTTACTTTCTTTTGTTTATACTATTATGTCCTAACTTCGATATACATATTAAACTCAAAGCCTGACATGATCTTTCAACCAATTTGATTAAATATAACTAACAATAAACATATTATAAGACAATATAATCTAGAGTTTTTATTTTGTATTTTGTATTTTTTGTATTTTTTTTTTGAAATTGGTATATATGTTTTAAATTCCTTTTTTTTTCATGTGCACATGTGGGAAGAGAGATCCATTTATGTTTTAAGTTTTCTAAATAGATGGTAAAATAATATTGATTGGTACATTATTTCTACTAACACTTAGATATATGCTCTATTTTATAACTCTTTATGTTTTGTATCCATTTTACTTTTATAAATTAAATATTATTTATAGTTGATATTGATAATTGCATTAACACATTTCACTTGATGATAATTTTTTTCTTTTCATTTTATACATACACATGCTTGTAACTCTCAACATAAAAACCCTAATGCTACTTCCACATGATATAACATAATTGGTCAACCAAAATACAAAGTATTGAATATCCAATACATATAAATATAAGATACCCCTTTATGTTGAACATGGTGAATGTATATGAAGCTTGTTAATAAAATGAGCAAAAAAAGAAACTAAGAGAAATGTAGTAAGAGCAAATTAATTAATGAACAAAATGGAAGTTATTATCTAAGTACTTTGTGTATGCATGATATTTGGGGTTTTAAGCAACATATGTAGCAATCACATTGTCAAGCAACTAGACTAGCTTAGTAAATAAAGCAATATCAATATCAGAAAAAAGATAGCAAAGCAATACTAATTTGGTAACAATGAAAGAAACAACACGATACTTAATCTCAATCCTCAACCATGACATGGTATATTGCTAGAGAGAGAATAAAAAAAAATAGGCACATGAGTATAATAAATGACTAAATTGGACATTAATTGATAATGATTAAGAGAACTTGCCTAATCAACATGCAAATAAAAAGACAAACCTGATGAGAAAGATAAAGAAAGGAAGATACTGTAAGAATGAGAATTAGGCATATAATATAGGATACAATTGGCTTTTTTTTAGATCAATTGAGGCTGAAACACTAATAAACTATCATTTAAAGTAAACTATAAAAGAGATGTTGATGAGAAATAAAATTTGGGATTTTCTACAAAACCTACTTGATTGGATTTGAGATGACTACATGGTCAAACAAGACATTATCTCGAAAATAGAAAGCTTTTTAACATTCCATAAAGACCTATCCTGGATTAGGGTTCATCACCAAAAATCCAACTACTACACCTAGATACATTACCATATAGAGAAACCTAGTACACTCTTCTTAAACCACTAGGATACATACATTAAATAAGGGCACGTCCTTAGCTATATGTCTATATAGATATTGTCATGTTATCATCATTAATAATATACAATTTACAAAATTCAAAATAAAATTAGCTTTTATAATGTCTCGATATTACTCTAGGTCATTATCCTCAAATAGTCTAAACATATATAGATGGCAAGTACATTAACCATGTTACCCTTATATAGACACACCCACATATGTTAAAGGCTATATAAATAGCCTTGAACCCGAAGATAAATCTTCTCCTTTATAAGAAAACTTCATATTTTTCCTCTTTAAGCTTTGCTCTACAAATATACCTAACACAGCCTTCAAAGGCTTTTTTTCTCCACCACTAGTGTTAACTTAAGCATTGAAAGATCTCTAAAACTGGGATAACTTAGAGACACTAACATATTCTAGAGAGAGCTTTCTCTTAATGCATTTCCTTCTTCCTTTCCCTATTTCTATATGTTATACATTTATATGATTTGTTTACACAATATTCACTTATATTGAATTAACCATCATAGTGATTTCCCTCTATCTTCACTAACTTTTGATGTTGAAGCTTAATGTTTGAAGGATTTAGGAGGCCACCACCACTATTTTCTAATCCTTCAAATAAGATAAATACCATATACAATAAATCTAGGTACCTAAAATCTTAAGCAACATTAGTTGTTCCATCTATGACAACTATATTCTCATCCTTTTATCTAGCCATAGTGGTGTTCTTCTCCTCCATGAACTATGCATAAATCTAATTAAAGGAAATCATGTTCGATTAGTGATTAGTACTTAAAAGTGCCTTTTCATCAAGGTTTTATATCATCATATTGCACTTAAACTATCATTAAATTCCCTAACTTGAGCATGTTTTATAATAACAAGTCTGATAACATAAGATATCTTTCATTTATGGTAAATGCTCATTTTAAATGCAGGAATATTTCACAATTTAAAGGATTGATTGATGTGTTTAACTATTGAAGTTAAGAAGACAAAGAAAAGGCTAAGCTTAGAGAAGAGATGCTGGTTCAATTCAAACTGGAACACTATTCGGTTATTGGGTCATAACTGGAGATGTAGACCTTAGATGTAGGTCTGGTTCATCTTGATGGAAAGCTAAGACATAGGCCTAAAACATTCATGAAGAGTCTAAGATTCAAAACTGCCATTTTCAAGCTTAAATCTTAGCAACAAAAGAGAAGTCTGAATCTATCCTGCAGCCCAGACATTGTTCAATGTTTAGCTCATATCTCGAGTTCTAGAAATCCAAATGAACTTATTCATTTTTTGGTGGAAAGCTTATACAAATGCCCAAAACTTTCATGAAGATTATCTGTTCAAATTATGATGTCAGCAATGATGTTTTGTCAAGCCAATAAGTCAATAACTAGCCACCAAGTCAAGAGGTGGCCACCCACTCAATAATTAGTCATCAAATAAATAGTTTCAAATTTTAGCCTATAAAAGGAGGCATTTTCCATAAATTTAGACATCTTGGTTTTTAGATTAAGATCTTGCTCTTGCTCTCTTTCTTTGTATTTTGTAATGTTCAAGTTTTATTTCATGTTATATTTTCATTAATCTCTTGTTTATGCTTTTTATTTCCTTTACTTTACTTAGTTAATGTATATCATTATTATGTTTTTATTTTGTATATTTATGTTTATCTTCTTCATTATGTTTAGCTAAGTTTATTTTGTCAATGTGAAAAGCTTGCACTATGGTATAAGAATAAGTATAATATAAACTTAACATAGACTTCAATGTTTGATATTAACATGTTTATAATTGTTATCTTACTCACTTTTAATACCTTGCTTGTTAAATGGTTAATCTAGATTTGTGTTGTACAACCCTTGGTACAAAAAATACTTGACCTTTTCATAGCCTACTATATGGTACAACCGACACCTGTGCTATGAAAGGAACTTGATTTGTTGTTGACATAAGTTATCACCATGAACATCTAACAACATTTACAAGTATTGGCATTACTCAAATAAGATAATTAATATGATCATGTTAATAATTTATAATTCGATTGGAACCTCCTTTGTGTGTGGTTTCCAGTTGAGTAATAAAAATAGTTTATATTATACTTATTTGCAATACCATTAGTGGATCCTCGAACCTTGACAATTTTTTTTATCTTTGTTTAATCCTTACATCAATATCTCATCTCAAAAGTTCTTTTAACTCCTTTCCATTTATTATTTGTAATTTTATATAGTTGTGGTCAAACAAAAGGTTTTGCAAGAAGCACACGAATCCAGATTTGTTATGCATCCAAGCAGTACCAAGATGTACCAAGACTTGAAACAACACTATTGGTGGGCCAACATGAAAAGAGAGATAGTTGAGCATGTGTCAAAGTGCAGCATCTATCAACAGGTTAAATTGGAACACCAAAGGTCAGCGAGACCGTTACAGCCACTATAAATTTCTAAATGGAAGTGGGAAACGATTACCATGGATTTTGTGTCAGGCCTACCTAAAGGAAAGAAGAAGAATGATGCAATATGGGTCATTGTAGATCGCTTAAAAAAGTCCACTCTATTTCTACCGGTGAAGAGGACAAAAACGATAGATAAACTTGCTAGGATTTATATAAATGAGGTTATACAACTCTATGGAATCCTGATATCCATTGTCTCATATCGGGATCCTAGGTCCACCACTCGCCTTTGACCGAGCATACAACACGCTCTGGAGTCAAGGTTAGATATGAGCACTGCATCTCACCCCCAGACCGATGGTCAATCCAAAAGAGTAATCCAAATCCTAAAAGATTTATTAAGAGCGTATGCTTCAGAATTTGGAAGCTGGGAGAAACACATATCATTGATAGAATTCACATACCGCAATATTCATCAAGTGACAATAGGAATGGCCCCATATTAAGCTCTATATGGTAGGAGGTGCAGAACTCTCTTGTGTTATGAAGAAGTTGGGGATAAGAAATTGTATGATGCAAAATTAGTCAAAGTTACTACTGAAAAGTAAAAATCATCAAGGATCGGATAAAGGTTGGTCAGGAAAGACAAAAGATGCAGATATTAGAAGGAGACCCCTCGAATTTAATGTAGGAGACAAAGTATTTCTGAAAGTAGCCCTATGGAAGAATATGTTGAGATTCGAACTGAAAGGGAAACTAACTCCCAGATTCATTGGACCCTTTGAATATCAAACTCGTAGCCTATGAAGCAGACTTGCTCTAGTAGTTGACCAAGGTTCACAACGTGTTCCACATCTCCTTGTTACGAAAGGCTGGCGTGGACTCTATATGAGTGCTACCCCAAATTCCAGTAGAGGTTAAAAAAGAGCTAACTTTCAAAGTGAAACCCGTAAAGATTCTAGATTGAGGAGAGAAGGAGTTACAGAATAAGAGGATCGCCATCGTTTGGATCTTATAGGAAAGCTTACAAATAGAAGAAGAAACTTAGGAGAGGGAATCTAAAATGAGGAAAAAATACCCCAAACTATTCGAAAAACCAGGTACGAAATACAAAATTTCCTTAACTTCGAGGATGAAATTCATATTAGAAGGGGAGAATGTAAAACCCTGTTAAAAAAGAGAGAAAGAAATGGACTAGCCTATATTAAGTGGAAAACATGAGAGAACCGGCCCAAGGATAACCAAAAAAAGGAGCAAGGATAAGAACACTAAGCACCCAAACATAACCCATCACATTTAAGAGGGGGTATAAATACATGAAGAGAAAAAAGAAATGACTTTTCCTCTCCCTCAAAGCCGGCAGCAACCCTAGCGGCAACAAGCCCTTTTTGCAAAGAAACTCCTATTCAAACCACCTTTACATGTCACCCCTTTTGAATACTTGAGTGAGAGTGAGAAGAGAGTTGGAGAGTGGAAAAAGAACCAAAAACATAAAAAAGGAAAAGGTTAGAGGGCCATCTGGAACAACAGAGGAGGGAGAGAAAAATCAGGAGGGAGAGGAGGAAAACACCAAAACCTTCCCCAAATCTTGTTTAAAAATCATGTGGTAAAAGTAACCTCACTCCCCTACTTGTTATTTTAAGATTTTGCAACAAGATAAGAAGGAAACCTTAAATGGAATGACCTAGGGTTCTTAAACTTTTAATTTCAAAAAGATTAAATGGAAATATTAGGAAAATATGGATAAAATAGATATAATTTCAGAATTTATAACAAAAGAAATTGATGCATGTTGAAGAACAAACCCTAACTAAAGGTCAGCACGTTGAAAGAATGAAAGAAGGATGGAATGAGATGATAAAATGTGTCAATTGTGATCTTATTATGCTCTTAGGAATATGCTTGAGCTGAAATAGAATTTTATACCTATGCTAATATCTTGATTTTGCAT
>Ga0325401_1001465_pt1 | contig 19877 bp, 9 predicted proteins | sample PopdelMetagenome_FD_205666 | JGI IMG/M metagenome (GOLD analysis project Ga0325401, IMG submission 205666) | Populus deltoides microbial communities from Bellville, Georgia, United States - Xylem-PdKOR-R2 | ecosystem: Host-associated > Plants > Phyllosphere > Stem > Wood/Secondary xylem | place... | reverse complement strand
GATTGAGCCCAACCCATAAAACATTCAGGCGTTGTTGAGCATGACTCCTCCCAAGAGAGTGAAAGTGGTACAACGCCTCACAGGAAGACTAACAACTTTGAACAGATTTATAGTCAAATTAGGGGAATGAAGCTTGCTATTTTTTAAAATTCTGAGGAACACCCCCAACTTCCAGTAGACACCCAAATGCCAAAAATCCTTTGAATAGCTAAAGGCCTACCTTTCCTCTCTTGATGTCCTTTCTCAGCCCAGCGAGGGAGAAACTCTGTTCTTGTATCTTGAGGTAGCAGACCGGGCTGTCAGTGTAGTGCTAGTCAGAGAAGAAGAAGGAATACAACATCTAGTCTACTATGCAGGCAAGACACTTCTAGATGCAGAAACTCGTTACTTAAGAGTAGAAAAAAAATGCCCCAACACTGGTGACAACCTCTAAAAAGCTAATGGCTTACTTCAAAGCACACCAAGTGGTAGTGTTGACGGACCAGCCTCTAAGACAGATCCTTCACAAATCGGACATGTCAGGACGATTGGTGAAATGAGCAATATAATTGGGAGTGGTTAAAGTACAAACTAAGACTTGTAATCAAAGGGTAAGTCCTAACTGACTTCATAGTGAAGTGCAGATTTGAAGAGGTTGTCATAGAGAATCCTCCCCCTAATCCAAAGTTGGTAGAACCCGAGTCACTATAGCAGACCTCTCTTCAGTGTTGGCAACTCCATGTGGACGACAGTTCTACACAGGAAAGAAATGGGACAGGGATTCTCCTTACTAGCCTGGAAAGGCAGATCTACCAGTATGGGCTCAGGTTTGGGTTTCCAGCTACCAACAATGTAGCCGAGTATGAAGCTCTGATGGCAGGCTTAAGACTGGCAGAAGCTTTGAAAATATACCTCCTACAAGTGCATATCAACTCTCAGCTGATTGTGGGATAGTACTAGGGGACAAATAAAGCCAGGGATTCAACCTTAGTCAAATATTTTAAGAAGGCTAAAGCCATGTTGACTTAGAAGGACAGAGTGATCAGCATCACCAGTGTGCCTCAGAAAGACAATGCACAAACAAATTTCCTCTCTAAGTTAGCCAGTGTTAACCCAGCCGACCCCCCCATTGATGTCTGGATTGAGGTCTTGGATCAGCCCAGTGTAGGATAGAAAGATGTCATAATACTCCCGGTTATGGGAGATGAGGATTGGAGAGCACCAATCAAGGAATATTTACTCACAGGGAGCTTGCCTTTGGACAAAATGGAAGTTGTTAAGCAAACCAAGAGAGCCTCAAGGTACTACTTGATTGACAGGGTCTTGTATCGATGATCCACATCATCACCACTCCTCAAGTGCTTGTCTTCAGAAGAAATCACTTATGTTTTGAGGGAGATGCATGGTGGAGTCTGTGGATTGCACACATGATTTAGAGCCTGGCTACTCAGACCATAAGAGTAGGCTTTTATTGGCCTTCCATACTCTAAGACTCCAAAGACCTAGTAAAGAAGTGTGATAAGTGTCAAGAGATTTACCCCAGTGCCAAGGTAGCCATCAGCGGAGATGACAATGATTACTTCTCCTTGGCCTTTCTGCTAGTGGGGAATGGATATTCTAGGACCCTTCCCTAAAGCAATAGGGAAAAGACAGTTTGTTACTATTTCACTAAGTAGGTGGAAGCTGAAGCACAAACAGATATCACAGCCAACAAGGTGATCTCTTTTTTATGGAAAACATAATTTGCTAATTTGGGATACCTAAGATGTTGATCACCGATAATGGAACCCAATTCGACAACCAGAAGATTAGAGAGCAGTGTGAAAGACTGTAGATTGATCACAGGTTCTTTTTAATATCACACCCCAGACAAATAGGGAAGCTAAACTTACCAACAGGGTCCTACTCAATGGGCTGAAGAAAAAGATAAAAGAGGCTATGTCAGAATGGACAGAGCTCTTGAATGAAATTTTATGGGCATATAGAACAACAACAAAGACCTTAATAGGGGAAATCCTTTTCCTCCTCACATATGGAACTGAAGCCATAATTCCAACAGAGATTGGATGTCTAAGCGCTAGAGTATTGCACTTCTCTCCTCAAAACAATAAGCAAGGACTCATATTCAATCTAGAGTTACTGGAAGAGCCCATACTCATAGCTGCAATAAGGAATGAAGCCTGCAAACACAAGGCTACTCAATACTACAACACTAGAGTAAAAAAAACAGAACCTTCAAATGATGAGACTTGGTACTGAGGAAGCTAGAAGCCACGGGTAACAAAGAAAGTAAAGGAAAGCTAGCTCCAAAGTGGGTTGGTCCCTTCAAAGTGACACAGGTGATCAGAGCTAACACCTATCACTTAAAGGATCTACAAGGCTCTAACCTTCTTCATGCGTGGCATTTAGACCACCTTAAGTTGTATTATTGTTGAATTCATCAATACAGAATGCATATTTTATTATTTATGTTCTTACTTAATCTACATTCCTTTCTTAGGACTACTTTCCTACAGATCCAATCGGGGTTACACACTCCTGTGGCATTCAGGGCCCACTTCTCCAAGATGGTAATGAAGTCTTAAGTGAGCATCAACCTCTACTGTCACCAATCAGGGTTACACACCCTTGTGGTGTCTGGGACCCACTTCTCTAGGGCAGTAGTAGAGGATCAATGCTTCACTTTTCAGGGTGACTTTTAATGCCCCCTCCCTTCCTTTTGTCTAGCCTTTTCAGTTGGAAGTAAGAACACTGGAACGATCTTATCAGGTTCATGATGTTTGTCCAAACGGGTTACATACCTATATTTACAGTTTGGGACCCACATCTCTCCTGGATAGTACGGGGCCAATCACTGTGGCATTCAAGAGTGTTGGGGCGAGCTTATCAGGCTCACCTCGTTTATCCAACTCGGGTTACACACCTTGTATGTGGTCTGGGACCCACATCTCTCTTGGATAGCATGGGGTCCAGCCTCTACAACATCAAGAAGTGCTGGAACCAGCCCTCCTACAACAACGCCTCTTACTGGTTCAAACAGGGTTACACACCCTTGTGGTGTTCGGGACCCACTTCTCCAGGACATAAGTAAGTGTCCAATGCTCCTCTAAGATGGATGATGGAACCAATCTTTCCACGATAATACCTCTTACTGATTCAAATTGGGTTACATACCCTGTGGCGTATGGGACCCACTTCTCTAGGACAGTATAGTCTTAGGAGCTCTTAGCTCACTAGGAGAGCCCATATCAGCATCCTCAACTTCCAAAGGTCTAGACTGAAAAACCTCCTCATGAGACCCTGTAGGAGTATCCACTACTGCTCTGGCTGGGCAAGACCCTGTAGGAGTATCCACTACTGCTCTGGCTGGGCAAGACCCTGCGGTTGTCTTCCTTTTCTTTGACATCCTGATAAGGATTACAACTCAACTAAGGTTAGTCAAAAACTTCTTTTAGTCTTAAGTCTCCCTATGTTTCCAAAACGAGCAGACTTGGAAGGCTACTAATGGGTCATGGTTTTTAAAAAACTCCTCATTTAAAGGCCATCACATGAAAGTCATAACCCAAAATAGGGTTATGTTTTCTGCGCGCCCATGATCCAAGTTTGGCTATAACGCGTCCACACCCAACTCCAAGTCTCTTTTTGGGTTTAGCCTGCAGCTGAACCCAACCACACCTGGGTTCAGCATACAAGCTGAACCCAAATACACTTAGGTTCACCATACAGCTGAACCCAAATACACCTGGATTTAGCATACGAGCTGAACCCAACCACACTTGGGTTCAGTGTACGAGCTGAATTCAACAACACTAGGGTTCAGCGTACAGCTAAACCCAACCACATAAGTGTTCAGCATAGGAGCTGAACCCAAATACACCTGGGTTCAATCTACAGTTGAACCTAACTCCTCTTAGGGGCTGAACCCAACAACACCTAGGTTTAGTGTACAACTGAACCCGTCTCTTCTTGGGTTCAACCTATAGCTGAACCTAACTATACTTGGGTTCAGTGTACAAGCTGAACCTAGATAACCTGGGTTCAGCGTACAGCTAAACCCAACTCCTCATAAGTTCAGCCTACATCTCAACCCAAATACACCTAGGTTTAGTGTATAGCTGAACTCAACTCTTCTTGGGTTCAGGCTATAACAGAACCCATCTCCTCTTGAGTTCAACGTGCAAGTTTAACCCACATACACCTGAGTTCAACGTATAGCTAAAAGTAACCCCACTCGATAAGTCTCCCCTACTTTGAGCCTGGGCTAGTGATTATGATACCTATCAGATCCTATTAATTATGAACAAGCAGTTCATGCTTATATTAATAAGATGTGATGGCATGAATAGTAGAATAATATTATTTTACTATTACAAGATTACATCTCTACCCCTCACATGTCATATGAAGCAACTCAAGACAAGTAATATAGAAGCAAAACCTTGTGCTCTTAGACAAAAACACATTCCTTCTCTTTTTCCCTTACATCTACATCTTTTTCTTGTTTATGTTTATAAAAGCTCATTAATACCTTCATTAATTTCTTTCTATCATACCAAATACCTTGCACTGATTTGATTTTCGGAGGGTCCCCCAAAAACACCCCCTAGGGGTCTCTAAAGGACTTTATGCAGGTATTCGTTTAAAAGAAGATTTACAACCCCTGAAGGTATCCATTAAAGAGGAGGTTGATACTGTCTGAAAACAAGGTCGTAGAACATACTATGAATGATCTACAAGGATCTTTAGGAATAACTCCTTCCAGAATATTCCTTGTGATTTTTGTAACTTCATCAAAAATATATACTTGAGGGCAATGGAAAGTAGAGTCAATATAAGCCAATATAAGATGATGAACAATAACCTCACTAATTTAAAATTTCTTCATATTGTTATTATTAATGAAGCTAATAGACTCGTTCAACCCTAGGAAAAGCTTGATAATCATCAAATGTATGTTAAATTAATGAACTTTTTGTAATATTTTTTCTTGTTTTGAATGAAGGAAAGTTTTAGCTTTTTTCTTTCAAAATGTAAAAGCTAATATGATTAATTATGAAATTCTATAAATAAATGCATGATGGTCCAAAGTCATCACACAATTTATTATTAATTATATAAGTATTTCAATTGAAGCCATCTCTCTCTCATAAATGTTTGGAATTTGACTTAAAGGTCAATCTCAATCTTTGATGTTATCAATTCATCATAGAATTTGGAACACTTATATAGTCATCATGAAAGTCAAAATTACATCAATACATAGATCATACAAAACCCCCCTCTTCAGAAGAACATAAGATTCATTTATGAGATGTGCTATTCTTTAATGGGAATAATTCCTTATAAAATCCAGGACATATAAAATGGTTATAGTGGGAAATAAGCTCATAATAAGACATGTCGCAATTGGAAGATTCAACTATAAACCTCTTACAAAGATCTACTTCATACTTGATTCTGTTTTAGATATTATTTTGATGTACGTTTGTGTTTATACGTGTCATTTTCTGAGATTTTTACAAGGAAAAGAAACACAAGTAGCATTTTGAAAAGCTAAATTTTACTTGAGAATCTACATTAGACAAAGCCATGGAAGATAAAGAAAGAAATTGGTCAAAATAGAATTGCTAAGATGAGATCACCTCCTTAAGAAATGAAATGGCTCGGTTAATTGACTTGCTTGAATAGACTTTTAATCCAAATAGCTTGAAAGAAGATCCCCAAATATTGGAACTGTTACATCACAATTTAATACCATAATGCCTTTCTTTTGCTCTCTTTTATCATTTAAAGCAACATCGCATGCAATTCCTTCTCTTTATCATCGTATATTTCCTTATCAAAAGGGAATTTCAAATGCCCATAGGTTCATGCTATTATATCACAAAATACAATGTGAACCATCCATCTGACATTAATGAAACTTTGAAAAGAAAGGAAACTAAAATAGATGGATAATATGAGATTCAAAGTTAGAAGAATTTCAAGTATCAAGTTTAAAAATTGATAAGCTTTGGACATACTGCAATGACATGGATGCATATCATATGATCATAAATCCTTTATCAACATAGTGAATGACCAATTAAAAATGATAGAAAAAACACGATGTATGTTTTTTTAAACAAACAATGTTTGATGAAGGAAGTTGATGTGAAAATAGTAAGAATGGTCAGGAGTCAAGCTACTTTTATGAATGAAAATTGTAAATAAGATCATTTTATCTTTTCATTGAATTATCAAAGCTTTTTTTATATTTTCTTATCATAATATTTTGTGACTAAATCATGTCTTTTGATGAAGTTTGCTTTCTTTTTATATTTTATAGTTGTTTTAAAATCAAAAGTGTTTATTTAAAAGTAAACTCTAACATTTTTATATTCATCCATGATTTGATAAATATAATAATAAATCCATTCAAAGATTTTTAAAATTGGTTGAATTCTAAAACATGTCATTTAGATGCTAAGAGGCAATCCTTTTTTTTTTAATCACAAATAACTGTCTCCACTCCCAATAAACCTTAAAATAGAAAGTCATGTATGATACAGTTGCATTCAAAATAAAAACCAAATGATTTAATATCCGAAAATTGATAAATAGTATGTATTCAGGTCATTATACCACCCATCCTACCATTTTTCTCCTTATAGATTGATCATTATTTTTAAATGAAGCTAGCATTTATCAATATAAGAAGATTTGGATTTGAGATGAAGAAATTTTATATTTGATATCTCTTTCATAAATAAATTTTATCCATTGCTATCCCACTTTAAACCTTTATATTTTTCTTAGATAAAAACCTAGACTAGGACCACTCCTTGCATTGAAAGAGTTTTAAAAGTTTTTAGATAATCAATGAAATTCTCTAAATAAAAAAAAGTAAGAAAGAATAAGAAAAATGAAAGTGGTATAAAAAAGAGCAAGAGAATGACTATGTGAAAAGTAAAGATGATTAGAGACAAAAAAAAATAGTTATCCAAAACATCCCTAATGATGGAGCATAGTCTAAAGTTAGATATAAAATGTTAATGGCAAAGCATGAAACAAAATTTGGAGAATGAGTTTAAGGTAAAAAAAACCTAAAAGATCTTTTATCCATGAATAAGTGATCTTATGTCTTCTTATTCTTAAACATTTTTAGAGCCTTATTAGTTAGGTGGCTCGTGCTATGCCGCGGACCAACTTTTTTTTATCATATAAAAATATCAAAAAAAGTAAACATTTCTTAAAAAATAAAAAATATATATAATATTTAGGTAATTGACTTGAATGAGTTTAATAAACTAGGTTAATTTATTAATATTATTACAAAATAAGTTATTAACAATAAATAAAGCGGAAAAAAACAATTATTCAATGTAAAAGATGAACGCTTGCAATATTATGAAAATATATCTTCGCAGTATTCCCAAAACATCTCAATGATTTTATTCGTTAACAAAATAAAAATTAAATGAGAATAGGATAATTGCATAGAAAGAAAGATAAAAAAAAAATATGAATCTAAAAAAAAGACAAAAAAATCAATTACTATTAACTTTTTAAACTATGACCCGAGTAATAAGACCAAAAGCACTATACATGAAACATTTGTGAGGTTAAAATCACAAAAAGAAACACAAAAAACAAAAAAAAATACAATAAAAATAATTAGTGTTAAAATTATAATAAAAAATAAATCAAAAGGCAACAATAAATTTTAAATTTGAAAGTTAAATTGAAAAGAATAAATTTGGATTGAATGGTGAAACTAAAAACAATGAAACTTTCATAAAAGGTTCAAGGAAATGTTTTTAAAAAAATCATAAGAATACACATAAAATCATATACATCAAAACATAATAAAAAAAATGAATATACAGAATTCTTCAAGGTGTTTTTTTACACTAAAAAAATCTCTTAGATGTAAATTGAAAAACTTATGCACGCATCTAATTAAACAAATCAATAACAATTGTGTAAAGCAATGAGAAAAACAATTAATCAACAATAAACAAAAATGAAATTGAGAAAACCAAGAGAACAATGAAGATTAAGATACCTAACATCATAATACGGATAGTTTATCTGGTTATATTTAATGAATTCCTCTATCAAAATTAATTTCTAATAGAAAAACGCATAAAATTTGTAATAGAAATCAACACACATATAATTTTTTTTGCATAATAATTTTTAAAAAAAATGCAATGCTGCACATATGAAAAATCTTATAAAAAAATCGATATTAAAAAAACAAATTTAATCTACATAAAATTTAAAAAAAAATCACAAATGAAACATACAAACCTCTTTAAAAATTAAACACACGTAATATCATTTAAAAATAATCACAATTTAATTCAAGCATAAATCCAAAATTTATTTGAAAAAAATACACAAATAATGCATTATTTAAAAAAAACTGGAATTTTTTTAAAAGAATATTAATAAAAAAAAGAATTAGGCTATACGTTGTTGATCTTGATAATCCAGGCCCTGTGCCTGGCCCAACAAACCAACAATCCGTGAACGGGCTTACAAGGCCAGGCCCAATCATCAGCCTTTATTTTTAAAAAATGTTTATTAGGGTGGACAACGCGGCATCTACCCTAAGTATATCAAAAACAAATTACGCGTCGCCTGCGCAACCAAGAATCCAGTCATGGTGATAGCTAGAAAAACAGGTTTTTTAACCCAAAAACCCCTTTTCAACCTATTTTTTACCCAAAACACCTAGAAAACACTTTAGAGGCCTTGTTAAACCAATCCATGGCCACCAAAAACCTAATAAACCTCCCAAAACCTGAAATCTACCCAAAACAAAGATTCTTCCCGAGCTCAGATCTATTTTTTAAGGTATATCTTGAATTATTTTGAGTTTTTTTTTTGTTTTTTTAATTGATTATTATTATTATTATTATTATTATTATTATTATTATTATTATTATTATTGGGTTGGGCCGATATGGGCCCCACAGATCGGGCCATTTCGGGTCCAACCCAAACTCGGGGGGAAATTATTCCCCCCCCGACGCCCTACATGCAAAATGATAATTCGTTTTGCATGCAGGATGGTGGCAATGAGGGACGAAGCAGAAGAAGAAGCGAGGAGGGGTTACCTGGCGCGGGGAGCTGTTGGTGGCCTAGTCGTGGAGCTGGTGGAGAGGATGGTGGTCAAGCCGATGATGGGTCGTTGCAGGAGGAAGAATGAGAAGTTCACAAAAGGAGAGAAGAGAGAGAGAGGTGGTGCACTCACCACATGAGGTGGTTGGGCAGTTGTTTGTTGTGGAGATGATGGTGGTCAAGCTAGCGGTGAGAGTGCCAATGGCTGAAGGCCACGGTGAAGACAGAGAAAGGAGAGAAAAGTTTGATTGGCAACAGAAATGGTGGGAGACTGATTTTTTATCAACTTTGGACTTGATTTTCTCTTCCCTTAGACTATGAAATCCACCCCTATTTATAAGGGGTGGAAGAGGGATGTTTCATCTTTACTGGTGCTAAATCTTGGCTCTTGATTCAACCTGGAAGGATCCTAACCAGGCTCAAAGTATAAATCATGGGCTGTCAAATTTGTGTTAAGAAAAGAGCTAGTTGAATTGGGCATTTTGGGGCAGTGCCACAACCACTATAGTGTCCATCAACTAGAACAGATCACACTAATGCGTAGTTAGGTGTCAAATGAACATTTTATGTAAGTTTTGCCCAATTTGATGGAGAGATGAAGTATAAAACGTCTTGGGAATGAGGCCACTTAATTAGCCTCTCTAGAGAAGAAGATGAACTGTCAACCCCAAAATAGCGCCGTTTTGGCATAGTGCATTATAGTCCTTTGATTTTTTATATCTCAATTAAACCCCTGATTAGCTTCAAACTTTTAATTTTGCTCGTGACGAGCTTCAATTTCAGCCCCGAATTTCAGCGCCTTTTTCATTTTGGTCTTTGGTCTTTGATTTATGCAATTTGACCATTAATTGACCATTAAACTTTCAATTCTCTTCAATTTCACCCATGATTTCAATCAATTGCGTCCCCAGAGTTCGACGCCTTTTTTAAAATGGTCTTTGATTGTGAATTTCTTCAATTTAACCCAAAATATTGATTTTCTTGCAATTTTAACCCTGATTTTAATTAATTGACTTGGTAAAAAATAAATTTGGTCTTCTAAAATCCCAATCTTCTCAATTAAGCCCAAAATGGGCTCCTAAACTTAATATTTCACCAATTAAGCTCATAATAAAATTAATTTGACTCATTTAAAGTATAATTAAGTCCTTATATCTAATTAAATCATTCAATTGAACCCAAATTAATTCTTAAACATAATTAAACTTAAATTGGCCTTTTAAAAATCTAATTATACCCTTAGGCTTTATTTATATGCAAATTCGTCCAATAATCATGTAAATTAACCTTCAATTTGCATTGTCTCTCTAGTTTTGGTTAAAATAGGATACAATTAGGCTCCCAATTCTATTCAAAATTGTAGCTTGATTTTTTTCATTATGAAATCCTCTCAGCTTACTTTTGCCAAAATGTCAGTCTTTATTTTATTTTTTGATTTTTTTTTAGAAAGAAAAAAGATGAATTTGAGGAATAACTCATGTATGGGTTATGACAATTGTCCATCTCTTTACAATGTTTACGATAGAAAGTCGAGTGATAGACTTTAGATAGTAAGCTTTGTAAAGAAAAAAAAAAGGAATGAGAGTCAATAGATTCACTCAAAGAAGAAGGGATAAAGTTAGAAAGCATATTATCCAAAGGATAAGGGCTAGAAAGCTCACTTAAAAGAAAATGAGATAGGGTTTGTAAAGAAAAAGATGGTCTTTTTGAGAGACCTTTTGAAGTGGTTAGGTAGACAATCTGCCTCTCGGTAGAATTTTAAAAATTTTGAAATGGTCATATTATCGTGAGCGATCTGCTCAGGTGAAAAATGCAAAGGTTTTTTTTTTTTTTCTAAAGTGGTCTCATTATAATGGGTGACCTACCTAGGTGGAAAAATGCAATGATTTTTTTGAGTGGTGAAAAATATGAAGATTTTTCAAAATGGTCTGATTTTATAGGCGACCTGCCCAGGTATAAAATGAAAGATTTTCAAAATGGTGAAAAATATGAAGGTTTTTCAAAGTGGTTTTATTATAATGGGCAACTTGCCCAGGAGAAAATTTTTCATAATGGTCTTATTATAATTGATGAATTGTCCAGGTGAAAAATGCAAAAACTTTTAAGTGATGAAAAATGCGAATGATTTTACAAAGTGGTTTTATTGTAATGCATGACTTGCCCAGGTGAAAAATGCAAAGATTTTTTAAAGTGATGAAAAATGCGAATAATTTTTTCAAATTGGTGAAAAGAAATATAACTTACCTGGCAAAAGGATTTGGTCAGAGATGCCTTGAAGGGACGACAGGATAGGGCTCGAATACGTATTATCTAGGAGATGAGAGCTCAAAGGAGCACATAAAAGAAAAGGAGATATGGCTTAAAGGCGCATTATCTAAGAGATGAGAGCTTAAAGGTACGCCTAAAAGAAAAAGATAGGGTTTGAAGAAGCACTATTTAAGATATAGGAGCTCAAAGGTGCACTCAAGAAGAGATATGATATAGAGATAGGGATGGCGCACTATCTAAGAAGCTAGGGCTCAAAGACGTGCTCGTAAGGAGGTAGGTATAAGAAACACAATATTTAGGAATGAGGGTTCAAGAACGTACTCAAAATGAGGTATAGTTAGAAAATACGTTATCTGAGAGATGAGGGTGCAAAGGCGTACTCATAAGAAAATAAGGTTAGAAAACCCACTACTCGAGAGATAAGGGTGCAAAAGCACACTCGAAAGGTTGTATGATTAGAAAACACACTACTCGAGAGATGAGGGCTCAAAAGTGCTCTTGAAAAAAAAGATAAGGCCTGAAGGCACACTATGTAAGCGATGAGGGCTTAAAGAAGCACTTGAAAAGAGATAGGTATAGAAAACACATTACTCGAGAGACAAGGGCTCAAAGGCGCATTCATAAGGAAGAAGATAGAACCTGAAGGTGCATTATCTTAGAGAGGAGGGCTTAAAGGCACACTCGAAAAAGATTTACTGGTGAGACACTAGTCTGTCAAATATCAAAGTAATGCATTATGATCAATATGCATGTATACTTACTTAAGAAATATAGGTTCCTTTTCTTCATTGACTTTCCTCATTCTTGAAAGTTTGAGTCTTTGTAGTAAGTTTCGATGGCTTTTTTGCTCTTACTTACTTGAGTCACATCTTATGATCTTGACCTCTAGGAAAGGCATGACATCAACATACTTCTTTCCCTTAAAATTTTATCTCAAAGGTCTCCAACTTTGCCCTACATTTTTGTTTTCTTTGAAAGGGAATTATAAAGCCAGCCCTATTATGTGTTTTTTGGATTCCCCCCAGCCTGATCATGTCGTAAGCGTTCAATTTGGGTTTTATTTGGGAAAATGGTTGTGTGAAAGAACATTTGGTTATTTACAATGAGTTATTTTCATGGAGAATTTTTGGAGTTTCAAAAGTATTCTAAACATAAAAACTATTTTCATGTCAGTTTAAAGCAAACTTGTTCTGAAGAAATTCAAGTGATTCCTATGGACAGGTCTCCATAAGTGTTGAAAATTTTTGTTTTGCTTTTTGTGAAAATATGAAGTGACATTTTATCGGTTAAAGGGGTTCAAGCTTTAATTTAAGGGTTTTGAAGGACCATTCTTCAAAGAATTCATTTTATTTGTATGAATAATGAAGCTTGATTTGCATGAGAAAGCATTCCCTATCGATCCAGATTGTCTGCCTTTGATCAGAAGGGCTTGACTGGACACGTAACATAGGTTTTGGCTTTTTAGCTACGAAGGAAAAGATATTTGTAGGCTCAAAAGGTGTTTAAGGGACTTTAAGGCTAAGAATCACTAGTGCTTGTTTCCAGAGCTTTTTGTCCTTTGATTTGATTTGTAAACCTTGCAAAATGATTTGATTTTGAGTATCATCATATTAGTTATTTTGTGGTATGCTTAAACATTTGGATCTTTTAGATTCTTTCATGCCCCCCAGCTTGGTTTGGATACCTTTAATCATTGAGGATTTTTGTGTTTCTCGCACTTGCCCCTAGTGTGGGGTGTGATTCTAGCCAAGGTTATTTTTCAAGAAAAATGCATTAGGCTAAAAAGGGGATTGTAAGTGATTTTTTGTCAGTATTGTGAAAGGACTATCAAAGATGGTCTTTTCTCATTTCAAACATATATATTTAGAATTGGTAAGCTTTGCTTTCTTTCATGCGAATATGCAAAATGGTTTCTCACTATCCATTCAGCTAAAACTTAGCTTTGAAGTCATCTCATAGTATTTTGGTTGTTCTTCAGGTTTTTTTAGGTGTATGGTCACCTTTCTAGAAGATCACTTAAATTTCTAGAACTCATCTATTAGAACAAACACCAACTTGATTTTTTATTTTGTACCAAAACTTTGATTTCCGAAAAAAAAACAAATCCTTATGAAAACATGAGATCAGACATAGTTTTTGGGAGGGGTGATCATTTTTTATTCGGTTCGGTTTTTATAAAAAAAGTAATCAAACCGGTTTTTTTCAAAAAAACCGAAACCAGTTCAAACCGACGGTTTTAATTCGGTTCGGATATTTTAGAACAAAAACTAGTTTTTTTGTTTGGCTTGGTTTTTTTTTTTTATTATTTGGGTCTAGTTTGGTTTTTTTTATTTCAAGCTTATAAAACCGAAATTAAACCGAATCAGTTGGTTTTTTAAAAATTCTAATCAGTTTAATTGGTTTTGTTTCACGGTTCGGTTTTTTTGGTTTTTGTTTTTCCGGTTTTCTTGGTTTAATCGGTTTTTCGATTTTTTTTGCTCACCCTTAGTTTTTGGAGAAAGGTAAACACATCAAAGGATTCTTAGTACAATGGTTTTGTGAGTAAAGGGTGTACTCGTGTAGGTGTGTTATTTGCATGAAACAACAACAAAAATAAAGGCACATCATGAACATAAGAAAACACATGATCTCATTAACAAGAAAGACTCATTTAACATAGAAAGTCTTGTGATATTATGAGTTAGATTGCTGACAAGACTAAAATAGGTTGAAACATGACAGCATCAAATTAAATTCTACAAGCTCTATCAGACATAAGCAATTATTTTGAACACAATAGGGGCAGACTCCATTTTCCAACTCTGGTACTATTGCATGGATTTCATTGATGGTATGGACAGAAAACTACAAACACCCTTTTAAATGATTAGCTTCGGCTAATGGCATCCAATATGGATGACCGGTTTGTGATTGATAAGTAGCTTCGGCTAATGGTATTTAAGATGGATGACCAAATTGTGTTCAATGATTAGCTTCGGCTAATGACGTCCAAGATGAATGACCGAGTTTAAATGTTGTGAGTACCTACGGCTAAAAGTATATAAGGTGGATGATCAGATTAAGGTGAAGTAATTAACCTTGATTGATGTTAAACTTCGACCCCACAACTCCTATGGAGAGGTTAGGGTGTGCAAGTGAGATAAGTACACTTAATGAAATAATAAAATATATACAATGCATATAAGAAGTAAAGGAAGGAATTTATCCATTCTAAGTTAATAACGAAAAGTAACAATAACATATTTCTAGTTGTTTATTATTATGTTAGATTATTTACAATTCTTGTATCCATGTTGTTTTTGTAATAGGGACATCACACAATAATTTAACGAGGACGAGCAAGAGCTAAGTGTGAGGGTATTTGATGCAACCATATTAATCGATAGTTTTACTTACATTTACCTAGTATTTTGTTAATGTTTTATATATAAAATGCCTTGATAATCTTTGTTTTATGTTTTCAATGCATTTTTGGATGTGATATTTAAAAAGGAGTAAATTGGAGATAAAATTCAGACCATGTTCTAACCCGTGTCGAATATTGGTAGATTTGACATATGATCGATGTTTTATGCAGAACTTGAGTTGTAGAGGTCAAAATGAAGTGATTCTAGTGGAATTAGAAAGCTAACATCCATACCTTTTTATAAATATATGGAAAGAAAAATAAAAAAGAAAGAGGATGGAAATCGAAGCCTTCAAAGACAAGTCTCCCATTCTGCCACTTTTAACCTCTGTCCATTTCGACTCGAATATATTGAGTTAGAGAAGTCCATTTGATGAAAACTTATTTTTTCAGGATTCTTAATTCAAAGACCTATCAACCTACCAAATTTCAGTAGAAAAACAACTCATATGAGAGAGATATGATTTTTCTAAGATAACCTATAAATTCTATTAGCAGACAAGTTTTGTAAAGAAACAAGTCCAATTTACTTAAATATAGATTGTTTTCTTTGGAAATGACTATTTTTATATTTTTTTAGGAGAATACAAACGGATTGGAGGGATGTGGAGATTATGGTTTCCCATCGAATAAAAAAAGAAGAGTGGGCAACCAAAAAGAAGAAGAAAAGCTTCACCCTTTTCTTCTATACCTAAAATTGTGCTCTCATTTGTTCTATTCATTAGTTTTTCAATAGACATGCAAGGCTAATTTATTTTTCTTGATTAAAAAGGATACAGAAACCTTCGGATTTCAAAAACTGTGAGATATATTCTATCTTTTCTTTTCAGTTTTATGATAAGTATGAATGTTTTCTTATGCTTATTTTCTATGATTGTTTAGTTAAATCGAACTCTAAATAATTATTCTAAATCAGTCTACTACTAAGTTTGCTATCAAAACTAGAGTTGTGATATTTGAACTTATGAAACGACTAAGTTTAATAATTATGGTGGATTTAAGTTGTTAATCTTAGGAAAAACGTTCAATTAAATCGAACATAGATTGTAGACACTTATGTTGTCTAAATTTATCAACCTATCTAGTTCTTAAGGCTACCATTGAATTAAATTACTAGTGCGGATATTATGGTTGCTTAATGGTTAGGGTTAGTTACATTGCGGATCGGTTAACTGGCTAATATTAAGAAAAGATAGATATTCAGAATATAAATTGACATTTCATTTCAGTGATCAGTTTTGATTTCCATAGTTAGATGTTTACTTGAGACCAAGGTTTTTCTTTTGATAGGTTTCAGATTTATTTAATTTAGCTTGATTGTTTTATTTTATTTACCATATCATAGCCTAGATAACCTTAAAACCCCCCAAATCTGAATCATCTAGCATAAAGACCTGAACTAGATCTTTGTTATAGGATCGATCCTTGTTTGCTCTATACTATCTTGTTTGTTTAAGCTAAGGTAATTAATTTGTGTGACCACGACGTCGCAAAAAATTTTGCATCATTGTCGGGAAAGTGATTCTAGCTGATTCTTGTGTTGTGATTGTTATTTATTTCGTTAAAAAGAAAACAAAAAAAAACAATATTGTGGTGGTACTGTTCAATTTAAGTTTCATGATGTAATGAAATATTCATGATGAAGGATACTTTGTCTATAGAAGTAAGAGATAAAGTAATTGAATTTAACTTTCATGATGTAATGAAATATTCATACAACAATGTTTATTCTACCACATGTTATGACCACATGGATGAGTATGTGCAGCAAGTTCTTGGTTTTGATTGTGAGGACAGATTAAACGTGGAATTGAGCCATGACGTTGATTTTACTAAGATAGAGGAGATGGAGAGGAACATATATGTTCCCCAAAATGTGCAATAATCAACCTTGGCTTTGCAAGCTTTGCAAATTGCCCCCTATAGTAATGTTTTGTTGATTTAGTACTTTCATATTAAAAGCTTTTGCCCAATAATTTAAAGTATGTATTCATTGGTGACAACAATACACTCGATGTTATTATAGCAAAAGGTTTGACAAGTGTGCAAGAGAAAAAGCTTGTGAAATCCAAAAGTTTTTGTATCCTTTCAACCAAGAAAAATAAATTAGTCTTGAATGTCTATTGAAAAACTAATTAAAGCATAATTTCAAGTATGGAGTTTTTCTTCTTTTTTTTGGCCGCCCCCTCTCTTTCTTTTCTTTTTTTTTATTTGATATGAAACCCTAGTTCTCACATCCCTCCAATCCATTTGTATTCTCTAAAAAAATATAAAAATAGTCCTTTCCATATTAAACAATCTACATTTAAGTAAGTTGGACTTATTTCTTCACAAAACTTGTCTGCTAGCAGAGTTTATAGGTTATCTTAGAAAACTCATATCTCTCTCATATAAGCTCTTTTTTCTGCTGTCATTTGGTAGGTTGGTAGTTCTTTGAATCAGGAATCCTAAAAAAATTAAGTTTTCATCAAATGGACTTCTCTAACTCAAGATATTCGAGTTGGAATGGACGAAGGTCAAAACTGGCAGAATGCGAGACTTGTATTTAAAGGTTATGATTTCCATCTTCTTTCTTTTTTATTTTTCTTGCCATATATGTATAGAAAGGTATGGATGTTAGATTTCTAATTTCGTAGGAATCACTTCATTTCAACCTGTACAACTCAAGTTCTGCATAAAACATCGATCAGATGTCAAATCTACCAATATTCGACACGAGTTGGAACATGGTCTGAATTTTATCTTTTATTTACTCCTTTTTGAATCTTACATCCAAAGGTACCTTCAAAAACATTAAAAAAAAATATCAAAGCATTTTATATATAAAACATGATAAAATACTAGGTAAATATGAATAAAACTATCAAATAATATGGTTACATCAAATTATACCATTTTAAAAATTCTTTCAGTTTCTCACAAACATCATCCTTTTCCTTTACAAATCCTATATATTTTCTTTTGAATGCGTCTTTTATCCCTTACATGTCGAATAGTGTGTTTTCTAGCCTTATCTATTTTCTCAAAAAATACACCTTTTAGCCCTCATATACCGGATAATGCACTTTATAACCGTATTCATTTTCTTTTAAGTGCACTTTCTAGCCCTCAATCATCAGCTAGTGCGCTTTCTAGCCCTATCTTTTCCTTTCCAAGTGTGTTTTCTAGCCCTCGCATACCAAATAGATCTTTCTAGCTCTATCCATTTTCTTTTGAATGCACTTTTTATCCCTTGCATACCAGATAATGCACTTTTTAGCCCTATCCATTTTCTTTTGAGTGTGCTTTCTAACCCTCAACCATCAGATAGTATTCCTCCAAGCCCTATCTATTTCATTTCTAAATACGCTTTTCAGCCCTCATATCCTAGATAGTACGCTTTCTAGCCCTACCTTTTTCTTTTTTAATGCACTTTCTAGCCCTATCCATTTTCTTTTGAGTGCGTTTTCTTTCCATCAACCGTCAAATAATATGCATGCAAGTCCTATCTATTTTCTTTATGAGTGCATTTTCTAGTCCTTATATCTTAAATAGTGTCCTTTCTAGCCCTATCTTCTTCTTTTTTCTGGGTATGCTTTCAAGCCCTCACTTTTCAGATAGTGCGCCTTCTAACCCTATCTCATTCTTTTTAAGTGTGCTTCCAAGGCCTCACCTTTCATATAATGTGCTTTCTAGTCATGTCTCTTTCCTTTTTTAATGCGCTTCAAGCCCTCACTTCTGACACTTTTGGAGATTGACCATTTCTTGATATGATAATGTAAAACCCAACAAAAAATAGTAACAGGTCAACCTATACTAGACAAGAATTAAGGGAAACAAACCAGCCTATTCTAGGGAGAAATTGGGGAAGTAGAAAATCGGCCCTAGATCAACCAAAGAAGGAATAAGAACAAGGTTAATGATTAGTACTTAAAAGTTCATTTTTATCAAGGTTTTATATCATCATTTTGCACTTGAAGTATCAATAACTCCTTAACCAGAGCATCTTTTATAATAACAAGTCTGATAATATAAGATAGCTTTAATTTATGGTAAATGCTCATTTTAAATGCAGATATATCTCATAATTCAAATGATTGATTGAAGTGATTAACTATTGGAAGTGAAAGGACAAAGAAAAGGCTAAGCTTAGAAAGGAGATACCGATTCAATTCAAATTGGAACACTATTTAGTTATTGGGTCATATCTGGAGCTATAGATATTTGATTTTAGTTTGATTTATATGGATAGAAAGCTAAGAAATAGGCCTACAATGTTCATGAATAGTGGAAGATCCAAATCTACCGTTTTCAAATTCAAAGTTTGGCCACAAAAGAGAAGTCATAATCTATTCTGCAATCCAGCCAAAACACTACTCAAAATTTTACCCATATCTGGATTTATAAAAGATAAAATGATGTCAAATTTGGTGAGCGGAAGAATAAGACAATTTCCAACAACTTTCATGAAGACAGCCTGCTCAAATTCTGATGTTAGCGATGACATTTCATCCAGACAAGAGCTTGAGGGCTATCCACCACGTCCACCAGAAGCACTACTCATTATTTTAGCCATATCTCGAGCTCTAGTGATCCAAATGCTCTGAAAACTTATGGGTGGAAAGATAAGATGATTTTTAACAACTTTCATGAAAACACTTTGCCAAATTCTGATTGCATCAATGTCATTTCATCCAGCTAAAATGCTTGAATGCTGCTGTCCATCAAGTCCACTAAATCAATAGTTGGCCACGACATCAATAATTAATTACCAAATGAATAATTCTGAATTTTAGCCTATAAAAGGAGGCACTTGCCATTCATTTAGGAATCTTGGTTCTTCAGATCAAGATCTTGCTCTTGCTCTCTTTCTTTGTAATGTTCAAGTTTTATTCCATGTTATATTTTCCTTAATCTCTTGTTTATGCTTTTCATTTTCTTTACTATACTTAGTTAACTTATATCATGTTTATGTTCTTATATTGTTTATTTATGTTTTTCTTTTTTATAATGTCTAGCTAAGTTAATTATGTCAAGGTGAAAATGTTTCACTAATAGTGTTAGAATATGTATAATATAAACTCAACATGGACTTTAATGTTTATATCCAAGAAAGTTTGCTATTAACATGTCT
>Ga0325401_1001464_pt1 | contig 19877 bp, 14 predicted proteins | sample PopdelMetagenome_FD_205666 | JGI IMG/M metagenome (GOLD analysis project Ga0325401, IMG submission 205666) | Populus deltoides microbial communities from Bellville, Georgia, United States - Xylem-PdKOR-R2 | ecosystem: Host-associated > Plants > Phyllosphere > Stem > Wood/Secondary xylem | place... | reverse complement strand
TTAATAAATTAAATATAAATCGCAATGTTATTTTGATATTCTCATGTAATTCAGATTGCACCTGTGTTCATAATTCTATCACAAGAATTATGACGTAGAAAAACGATGTAGAGAAAGTTACCTCGAAGCATTGATCTTTGTATACTTGATTGCTTTAAATTTAAGTTACTCTCCATTTAAGATTATATCCGTTTTCATTCACTACATTTCTCATTATATATTTTTTTTATTGGTTTGAGTGAGAATTTTTTTTTTCTTTTTTTTTATCACTAGAACTCCTCATGATATATTTTATAGAGGTTAAATGCACTCGGTCATCCTTTAAATTTAATATTATTCCAGTTGCTGCCTTCTTCTTTCTCTCTTCTCGTTTCAATTCAGTCTTCAAACTCATTTTTGTCATACAATTACTTCCTATTAGTCTAAATGAAAATGGTTTCACATGGCTTCTTGGACTTATTTTGCAGTTACTGCTGGAAGTTACTTAATTATTCACTGGTATCTGTGTAGGATATAGTAAGGATGGATCAAATCAAAAGGAAAAGAATGTTTAATCATATGTTGAAAGAAAGATTAATAACCATATGAAATAGGAAAAGAATACAAGAAAAGTACATTTTTAAGGCTACTTTTCGTTCTCCTCGTTGGCTTACTAGGTTCAGATGCTCCCCCTCCCTCTTGAGTTCTTTGGTACAGGGATTCACCCTATCCCAATTCTAGTGGGAATTTTTCTATTTTTATCATCGTTAAATATTCAAATAAAAAGGAAAAGAGTGTTTAATCATATGTTGAAAGCTATAAAATAGGAAAAGAACAGAAAATCTTCGTTGGCTTATGAAGTTTAGATGCTGGAGTTCTTTGACTATTATATGTCCCAATTCCATTGGGAATGTTCTATTTTTATCTTCCTTGGCACCCTGTTAATATTTTTTCCTTGGCTTTACTATCTTATCAACTTCTTCATATGTTAGCTTATATATAACTCTTCTGATTTCAGCCTTCATTTGCTCACCTTGATTATCTGCATAACCCTGCGTTATGTTTCTTTTTACCATTCTCCATTATCTGTCAAAAATTGTTTGTTGATCATGGCGCACAAGACAAAATTGCATTTATCTATATTTCTTTTGTTAATCGTTACATTTTGTGAGCAAGATCATGTCCATGGAGAACCAAAAGTGCCTTGTTATTTCATCTTTGGAGATTCACTAGTGGATAGTGGCAATAATAACAACCTTGAAACTATAGCTAAAGTCAATTATCCTCCATACGGGATTGATTTCCCAGGGGGTCCAACAGGAAGGTTTACCAATGGTCGAACTATAGCTGATATAATGGGTTCGGCCTTCTTCTCCATCTCTTGATATATAGTTTCCTAGAAGAAGAGGTTTAGAAATCATACATGTTATGTCTCAAATACAATCTTGTGACTAAAAGTTTTCAAAAATCTGGTGATGGGTCCTTCTGCTAGGACCTAGCTAGGAAGCTAATTCCTACTATGGATTTATCTATTTATGGTTGTTTTAGTTAGGATTCAAGCTAAGCGCACAGTTTCTCCTTACAGGTGAACTTCTTGGCTTTGACGATTTCATTCCATCCTTTCTGACTGTCAATAGCTCTGAAATTCTCAAAGGTGTAAATTACGCATCTGGTTCCGCAGGAATCAGACAAGAAACCGGGAAGCAATTGGTAAATTAGTTATACTTTTTTTATATTTTACGTGTCTGTCCTAAATCTAAACATGAAAATATATGTTTGCAGGGTGTTAACCTTGAATTTAGCAAACAGTTGGAAAATCATCAGATTATTGTCTCGCGCATAGTTGATATGTTAGGGAAAGAGTCCGCAGCCAACCACCTTAACAAGTGCTTTTATTGGTCCGTAATCGGCAGTAACGATTATCTAAACAACTATTTCATGCCACAATCCTACAATACAAGCAGTCAATACACTCCAGACAAATATGCAGAAGCACTTATTAAACAATATTCTCAACAAATTATGGTCAGTATAGCAATAAGTATACATGTATTTGTCCACTGAATTTGAAGCGTCTATATTTTGCTAAATGGAACATCTATTATTATTATTATTTCTTCCCGTCTTCACAGGCATTGTACAATTCTGGAGCAAGGAAAGTGGCGCTGAATGGAATCGGACCTATCGGCTGCGCACCACATTCTACTGCTAACTATGACACAAAAGGCTCATTATGCGTTGACTACATGAATGATGCAGTAAACTACTTTAACAGCCGACTCATATCACTTGTAAATCAATTGAATAACGATTTGGCTGATGCAAGATTTATCTACCTTAATGCAATTGGATTTGGGTTAGAATATACTGCATCTCCAGGTAATGCTTACTACTCAACATTCTTCGACTCTTCATGTCCATTTTATTGTCAAATCTTTCATTCTGTCCTGTTAGTAATAACACACCTATTTCTATTCACGAGTTTCAGGTTTCAGTTTTGAACTCAACGGCTGCTGTAAAGTAAATGAGCATGGCCAATGCGTTCCTAACGAAACTCCATGTTCTTTTAGAACTCTTAACTTGTTCTGGGATTTATTTCACCCTACAGAAATTTCGAACAAGCTTTCTGCAACAGCATCATATCTCACTTTGAAGAACATCTTGTAAATTTTTTGGAATGTCACTGACATCTATCCAGTACATACCTACCAACTAAAGTAAAGTAAAGGTGCTTTATTTGATGTGGAAGCATTCTGTTCGATGGAGTCATAAATTTTATGTATCTCTTGTATCTCCATTTCATACATTAACTCTTTAACATTATCGATAATAGATAAACAGCTAAATGTAATTAATAATCAAGCTAATCAACATCTCATTGAATTTAGTGAAAACTTTAACTGATCATGTAAAGATCTCTAAGGTTTTGAACACGCTAATATCTATCATTTGAAGAGGATATGAGCTGAATACGTCTTGTTTACTGCTTTGGCACCTTTTTATCTCAGCATAAGATATGCTGGTTTTCTTTATGCCACTTGCATTAAAAGCTTTGGTTGCTTCAAGAAATGGAGCCCCTATTTTCTCATCTTACTTCGGCTGCATATTTTTAGCATTTAGAGTGCTACTGAAGGTGTTTTTGATCTTCTTGAAGCTGTTCGAACTCGTGATGGCAAAAATCTAATTCTTGATTTGATATTGTCCGAGGTGCCACCGCTGACACCTGATGATATCTGCAGTATTTTATTGATCAGCGCATCAGCACTGTTTCTTTATATGGATACCTAATTGCATAGAATGGTCAAATTCACATCTTTCATTTCTGTGCTGGAGTCCTACACTGCAAGTTTATAGCTGATGACTTTGTTGGAAGAAAATTAGTGCAGTAGTTTAATATGGATAACAATATTAAATTGCAAAGCTAGAAAACAAGAAGAAATTTTAGAGGAATATATCTTTTATTAAGTATTTTTTTATATATATTTATCTTCTCTCTTCTACATTTATATTTATGATTTTGATTACAAGTCTATTTATAGGTCTAAAGTCTTAAACAAACAATGAATTAAACTAAAAAAAAAAAATTTTCTGAACAGGAAAAATAATTATGCTAATATAGCCAGTAGACCACTTTCTTTAATTTAATAGGTCGATCGGTTCTCAACTAGTAGACCCGTTCCTCTATTTTTCAGAAAAACCAAAAATCTAGTTTGTTTTCAACAACCCTCCTTAAACTTGATTTCATATAACTTTCAACATATCTCTTTTCTTAAAAAAAAACATCATGTTTGAGCGGCTTTGTGAAAGTGTATATGACTTGGTCTTGAGTTTTCATATATTTTAACTTCCTTGTTAATGGAATCTTGTGTCAATGTGCCTATTTCTGTCATGAAATACTAAATTCTTTGTTAATGCAATGACTGATGAGTTGTCCACATAAATTTTTACAGGCTTCTCTTATGACATTTACAACTCTTTCAATAATCTTTTTAGTCATATAGAATTACAAACATATGTTATAGCAGTTACATATTCAACTTCACAAGTTGATAATGTGATTATAGATTGCTTCTTCGAACTCCATATGAATGTTGTGTTTTCTATGTAGAAGACAATACATATAGTGCTCTTTCTATAATCCATATCTTCAGCTTAGTCATTATCACTATAACCCATAAGATCAAAGCTGTTAGAGTAACTATAGAATAAGCCAAAATCTATGGTACTTTTAATATATCAAATAATTCACTTCAAAGCTTTGAGATGCATTATAGTTGGTGTCTCCATTAACCTAGTCACAAGTCTTACTCTAAAAAGAATATCTAGATGAGTGCAAGTCAAATATCTCAAACCCACAATTAAACTCTTGAATGTTATAGAGCTTATCTTCTCTCATTCATCATTATTTGACGACTTCATTCCATACTCCACTAAAGTATTTACTTTTACACAATCCTTCACCTTAAACTTCTTGAGAATCTCTTTTGTGAATTTCTCTTGGCTCACAAAGATTCCATCTTCCCCTTGTTTGATATCAATCCATTGGTAGTAGGACATAAAACTAATATCAATCATTTTAAACTCCTTGATCATTGTTTGCTTGAAGTATCCAAACATCTTTGGGTTATTACTTATAAAAATCAAGTCATCCACATGCAAGTATATAATAAAAGTATCACCACTCTCTATAATATTTACATAGATATCATATTCATGGGAGCATTTTACAAATCCATTATTCAAGAAATAACTATTAATATGACTATACCAAGTTCTTGGAGCTTACTTCAATCCATACAAGGCTTTGTTCAAACTTTAATACCTTATCTCCATGTCCCTTCACTTCATAACCCATAGGTTGTTCAATGTAGACCCTCTCCTTCAAGAAAGCCATTTAAAAAGGCTAACTTGATATTCATTTGGAAGATTTTCCATTTATATTAGGCAGCTATTGCAATTATTAATCAAATGGTTTCCAATCTAGCAACTGGAGCAAAAACTTCATCAAATTCAATCTCATGCTTTTGACTATAACATTTTGCTGCTTGCTTTATACCTCTCAACTTCTCCTTTAGAATTCTTCTTTTCTTTGTAGATTCATTTGACATATATTGGCTTCTTTCCTTTTGGTTTAAGAACTAATTTCCATGCGTATTCTTCTCAATTGATGCAATCTTCTCATTTATAGTAATTCTCCACTTTTCATCCTTTATTGCTTTTTCTGAGGGGCTTCACCGTCCTTTTCTTTATTAAAATAGTTCAAATATGAAATTACCCTTGAGTTTCAATAAAAACAAGGCTGCATGTAGGGGTGTTTTTGTCGTTTCCATATGGTTGCCAGACTCAAGCACTTGGGTCTTGAATGGTTACTTACCCTTAGGTTTCAACAAAAACAAGGCTACATATAGGGGTATTTTCGTCGTTTCCATATGGTTGATAGACCCAAGCACCTTGGGTTTGTGTTGTCGCCAGGCCTAGATGCTTTGGGTATGATATACTTGCCAGACCCATTCTTTGAGGTTTATCTTAGGCAACCCATTCATCTCGTAGCCCTACCCAAACGATTCTAAATAAACCCCTTGCTGTTTTTTCTTTTACTTTTGAGCTAAAAAAAGGTAAATTTTTTGGCTAGGGGAGAGAATAGGGTGAAGTTTCAGGATGTGTTTTTTTCCTTATTCTTTTCGGCTCCATAATATAAATATTAGGTATTTTTAGGATAAATATTATATATACCACTAATAATTTTATATCCAAATTATTTTTATATCAATCTTATCATTAAGCTATGATACAAATTATAGTTGTAACATTAAAACTATCTATATAGTTGTAAAAAAATTTACTTAGTCCCTAATTCTTTGACAACTCGTAATTTTTTGATTATCATCCCTAATTCTTGGATGATTCTTCATTTTAGTCTCCAATTTCATACAACTCGAGCCTAATTGAGGCCCAACTAGGGAGAAAAGATGGGAAGAGAAATGAATGGGATAAATTGTCATATTAGGTTAGCTCATTGTGCTTATGTCATGACCCAAGCTATGAATTTAATAGGTTAACCTGAGTTAACTAGAATTGATCTAATATGATGTTGTTTTTTTGTTTCAATTCCTATCCTTTTGTTTTATGTTATCCTTTAAATTTGATATAATTATATTTATAATGAGATATAATTATAGTTGCCAAACCCAGCTAGTTTAAGTCTAATATAATTATTAGGTCCAAGCACATGAATATAGTGTTGTCGTTAAGAATTTAACATATTTATGAGACTCAAATAAATTAGATCCTGATATAATTAGATGCTGATATAATTATTAGACCCAAAATATCTATAATTGATAATTACCTAAATCCACAGTAATGTGGGTAAAACCAGTGGACGGCGCTGGGTTTCAAAATACTAACTAGTTCATATTGTATTATCACGGACCCTATACCATGTCGTGACAATGATTTTGGGAACACAAACTTCTGAGTGTCCTGAAATTACACGCAATAAATATGTTTCAGATTTTCCTTAATCAATATTTGACTAAATACCTAACCGCTCCCTGACCCAACTCCATCAGAAGCCGTCCATCTGTAATACAACCCCACATGACCTGCCATCAACGATCCACATAAATTCTAATCCACAAACCACGGGCACCAAATTATACCCGCTTTTAAGACTCCAAGCATCATGACTCACCCTTACGTGTAGCAAAATACACACAAGTGTCCCATAGGAAAGCGACAACCAAAATGACTGTCCACTCACATCTCCCCACGTGTACACATTAAAAATCAAAAAGAGAATCTAAACTGTTTATTTTCCTTGATTTTTAACCAATAAAAATACTTCCTCAGGACGGCAAGAACCGCCGTTGTTCCTTTGTTTGGGTTTCCTCATAAATCGGCGAGGCGATAGACAGAGAGAGAATTGGTTTCCCAACAAAAGCAGCTTTTGCTATAGATATTGCAAATTCGCAGTTATTTCCGCGGTGGATTTGGAGTCCTGTCAAATAGAGTAATAAAAGTTTAATTTCCCAAAATCTTCGCAGTTATGATTCAGAGATTTGTTGACGCCGTCCTAGCTGTTATCAAAGAGTGAGTCCTCTCTCTCTCTCTCTCTCAAATCTTCTTCATTTCTCAAAATATAATTCTTTTAAGAAGAAAGATGAAAGCTCTGTGGGTTTTGATCATATTGTGATTGAAGCAGCTGCGATCAATTTTAATTAGGGTGGGTGAGTGAGTGGGCATGTAATTTAATTATGTTTTGATGAGTTATTTGTTGTTTAGAGCAGGTCGGTGAAGACGGTGACGTATGAGTCGTTGAACAATATTGCGAGGTTGATAAATGGAGTGTCTGCGATTTTGTTGACTATTTTGCCTGCAAAGGCTAATGTTCTTGAAGGTCTTCAAGGATGGGAGCTCAGGCCTACTTTTCGTGGGCCTCGATTACCCCGCTGGATGGAGAAGTAAGCATTCACTCTGTTTCTGCTGAATTAATTATCATATTTCCTGATCATTTGAGTGAATGACTTGTTGTTGTTGTTGTTGTTGTTTTTAAACATCATATGTGCATAAAACCTGTTGTCCAACCCAGATGTCTCGAGTGTCAATACTCTGTCTTCTTAATCCACACTGATAACCTCTTTTATTTGTGGCCCGTCCTAGCTTTGATGTTTACTGATTGAGGGAGTTCCCTTTTTACCATCTTAGCTGACCCTTCTAGTTAGTCCGCGCTTTTAATAAAACCAACTCCTCCACCGTTAATTATATCCATGTGCATTCTTTGTTGCCCTTCCTCTTACTCTGTTTTTCTTTTCTTTTTTCCCCCTCTCTGATGACGGTAGTGGCGTGTCCTCTTTCAACAAATTCATTCATGAGCTACCCATGGATTCTGATACTTCAAGCATGGATTATTCATCAACAGAGGAAGATGGTGATGGAATGTATCCTCCAACACCATCATCTCAATGCTCACGCATGTCGCGTGCAAGTACTTTCAGCAGGAATCGTGGGCATTCTACCGGGTGGACCATCTTCTTATTTTCATGGATTCTGTTTCCCTTAAGGTTTCTGCTGGGAATTCCTATCCGTTTCTGTCGTTTATTTTACATTAGGAGGTCAACAGCCTCTCCTAGAGGAAGCCACCATAATTCACCATTACACACTGTTAATAAAATTCATTCGTTAAGGGACCATGTCATTCACCGCACCACTGACAGGAGACGGGGAGTCATTGAGGTATTTTTGTGGACTTAACATGTCAGTTAACCTTTATTCTTTCCTTTTCTCTGCCTTTTGTATCCATTAACGTGCATGATCTTCAATTTTCCCTGTGATGTGTTAACAGGACCTTCATCTTGCAATCGAGGTTTTCATAGAAGTTATATTTGATTTTTTTCATAAAGCAGCACATTTTCTTCTTTCGCCATCAGAAGTTCTTAAAGCAATCTGTAGATGGTTTCTGTCTTGGACAAGTGGCAACGAAGATATCCATGGTGGTGTTTCAGATACATCTATACCTGCAGCTACACTTGGAGAGGATGATCCAGCTCCTACAGAGACGAAAACTACTTTGCACAACTCTTTGAATACAGATGCTCGAACCTGCCAGGATGTCATAACTGAGCTTGGGTATTGCAGTGTTTTGCCTACTTTAGTTGCTTGTGTTCCTATTGCTATGCTATTCATCTTCTTCAAATTTATTATCTTCTTTCTGTTAATAGATACCCTTATGAAGCTATTCGTGTGATCACTTCAGATGGATATGTTCTACTTCTGGAAAGAATTCCTAGGTATGGTTATTTCTTTTCCACATTGTTCTGTTACTTTGTATTTTAAATGTGTGCTGCCTGATCTACAGTTTTACATTGCAGACGTGATTCTCAAAAAGCTGTTTACCTCCAACATGGGATATTGGATTCATCTATGGGGTGAGTTATTCGATCCTAATTCACACAAGGAAAGAGTGGTCTGGTTTATAGAATTTTTTTTTGGAGGGGTGTTGTCAAATTACTTTACTATTCTATATTTGCTTGGAAAAATTGGAGGTCATACCTAAATCACCTCCTTGATTAGCCCACTAATAATACATACCATGGTGGAAGTGGAAGTAAAAACTATTAGCAAAAAAAAAAAACCATATTGCTTCTTTAAAAAATATTTCAGAACACTATTTACAAGTTGCTATGATTAATAATCATGAAAGAATTTTTACCCTTGATTTTGCTCATATTTCATTGCTTTGTGTAGCGTATGCTTGAACTGGATAAAATATGTGCTGAGCATCTAAATAAATAGAGATCTTATGGTACTTTATGATTTTGAGTACTTATTGCTGTTCTGCCATTCATTCTTCTTTGTATAGGTTGTATCACCTTAAGATTTGCATGCCGTATAAATCGACTGTCAGCTTGCCTCTTCTGGTTTAGTATACCACTGGACGTTTATTTGACATATAAATTGAGATAATTCTATGTGTAGGCTCCAAATGAGTTCATGCATTTACAGAATGAAGGCAGTCTCAACACAAACAAGTGCCCCATATCCAAGCTACATGTAAAACAAATAACCAAAGCTTAAGAAATCCATCTGTTTAGTAATAGACTCCCTCTTGTACTAGTAACATATCCTCTGATGCTTTCAACAAAAAGTATAAATTTCTTCAGTCAACTGAATGTAAAATTGTATAACAAAACATTAAATTAGCTTAAGAAATCTAGTGTAAATTTCCTTGTGCCAATAATCTGCCCCCTGAGCCATAACATACTTCAAACAGGTGAAGCAAGATTCTTTTCCTTAAATACTCTCCTGTTCCATCCTTCTGGAACTCGAAAATTTGCTAGCACCTAGCAATAGTCATATTGTAATTCATTTCCATTCTGATGTCCTGACGTGTATGGCATGGTGCAAGCATGTGTTATGTCCCACTTCAAATTTAAATCTATTTGTCTCCCTCTCTCCAACTAGTGCATTATGATCTAGAGAAACTATTGCTAATTGATTAAGTTTATCTATCTGTGCAATCTTCATATGGAAGAACCTGAAAAATCTGACTCCCAGGAATTGCATAAAAAAAACTATTAGTATATTGCATGTGAAAATTTAGTCTCCCCACCTTTGCATCAATTATAGGCTTTGTATCTGTTGGTTGAACTTGAATACCTAGAATATAGAGTATTTCTTGCAGCTCTATGGGAGTCGTGAAACATAGAAGCAGGGATGTCCAAATAGGATTTGATTATTTTCTTTATGTCTGTCCAATTTGAAATTCTGCTTAGTTATGCATAGTAGAGACATATTGCTACATGCTTAACAAAGTTGGTTAATCAGATGAAGAGAGTTGGTAGTCATTCATATTTACAACTTTTGCTAATACATTGGTGGATGCTTTGCTTATCTTCACCTTCCTTGTATACAAAACTTGTGAACTTCGTTCATTTAAGCAAATTGCTGATTTTTTCTTGGTTGGACTATCCCTCTCCCTCTCTCTCCCATCTTTATTATCCCTGGACTTTTTTTTGTTCGTTCACTTTCTTATTTTTGTTGTGCAGTTGGGTGTCCAATGGGGTTGTTGGAAGTCCAGCTTTCGCAGCATATGATCAAGGTATGTATGTTGTAACTTTTGGCCTGAAACTGTCTGAAGTCGCTGTGATACATTATGATTGAAGAAGTGGTTATTTTTTATTTTACAGGATATGATGTTTTCCTTGGGAACTTTCGTGGTTTGGTTTCTAGAGAGCATATTGAAAAGAAAATTTCCTCACAGAAGTATGTTGACTTGATCATTTATTTCTTTCATCACGAAATAATGTCTTCTTTTCATTTCTAATTTGGATAAATAAATCTGCAAGATTTAGAAAACTGTGTCAATGAAAATTAAAAGAAAAGTTAGGCAACAATTCCCACTTTCCTGCTTATACCGTGTAGTGATGAAAATGGAAAAACTTGAACCAGGTATTGGCGGTATTCCATCAATGAGCATGGGAGAGAGGACATTCCAGCAATGATTGAGAAGATTCACCAGGTTAAAAGTGCTGAATTGAAAATTAGCCAGCCCGATCTTGAGGAAGAAACAAATGATGATCAACATTATAAACTTTGTGCAATCTCCCATAGCTTGGGAGGAGCTGCCATGTTGATGTATGTTATAACAAGCCGGATTGAAGAGAAGTCCCATAGACTATCTCGATTGATTTTGATGTCACCTGCTGGCTTCCATCATGATTCCTCCTTAGTCTTTACAGCTTTTGAGTATATGTTCCTTCCTTTGGCTCCTATTCTGGCATGTTTTGTTCCTGCCTTTTACATACCAACAAGATTCTTCCGCATGTTGCTAAACAAATTGGCTCGGGACTTCCATAACTACCCAGCAGTTGGAGGGCTGGTTCAAACCCTTATGAGTTATGTTGTTGGTGGAGACAGCTCAAATTGGGTGGGCGTAATAGGGTTACCACACTATAACATGAATGACATGCCAGGAGTTTCCTTTTATGTGGCTCACCACCTTGCACAAATGAAACGTGCAAGGAAATTTAGAATGTATGATTATGGAAGTGCATCTGCCAACATGGATGTGTATGGATTTCCAGAACCATTGGACTTGGGTGAAAATTATGGGTTCATTGATATTCCAGTTGATTTGGTTGCTGGAAAAAAGGACAATGTGATTCGGCCTTCAATGGTAAGAAAGCATTATAAGTTGATGAAGGAAGCCCGTGTGGAAGTATCATATACTGAATTTGAATATGCTCACTTGGATTTCACCTTCTCCCACCATGAAGAGCTGTTAGCCTATGTGATGTCACGTTTGCTGCTTGTTGAACCAGCTCAGAAGCAGCTACGATGTGAGAAATCTTTACGGTTGAAGAGAAAAGGACAAACAAAATTTTAGTAGACTGAATATTGCGCTTTGCCTGCCTTTTTTTTGCAGCATGAGGTGCGTATCTAAAGAAGCAGGTTGTTGTTGTACATGATTTACTTGAATAGACATCCTTCAATTCAATGTAATTAGTGGTAGAGCTGCAGTATATATATATATAAATGCGTCCACCATTTTCCCAGCTAGTTTTGTCGGAGGAGAAGCGTGGTGCTGCTTTACAGATGCTGTAGTGATGTTGTTTGTAACCTTAAACTCCATAATATAGGTTTTGAAGATTTTTTCTTCTTATGTTCCATCATTGGATGATCCGATCCATGCAGTGGACAGCTGCGTTGTTTTATGTTGTCGAAAAACCTTGTTTTAATCTGTCTGATATGTACAAGATGAGGACCTTTATTGTTTGCTCGCTTTCGTCAGCTTTTTGAAAGAATGTCTTCAGCGTGTTTCGACTTCTTGTTGTGCTGTTTGATAATAAATTATGATAGTGTGTAAATTTTTATTCTTATGTTATTTGAATTAAAGTTTCTCTAGTGCACATAAATTTATTGCAAGATTTTTAGTTAAATTGATAAAAAAAAAAGATACTGACAGTATACTTATTTTAGGTTTTTTAGTAGGTAAATTAATTTAACTGGTACAGTTATTCCGATTAAAAAACAAATTGACATTATCTTGATCTTGAAAAATTGCATCAATTTAAAGATACTATAAAATTCAACTCACTTCTTTTATATTATGAATATTATATGCCAACACTTCCTAAAATATTTTCATACTTGTGTTGATATAAATTTTTTGTTTGTTTTGATTAAAAATTGTTTTGCTTATATTGTGAACATGATACAATCCGCAACCCCTTGGATTTAATTGATTGTTCATAGCTATTGTAAATATGAGAGAGAACAAAATTTGTTTCTTTTTTTTAAAGAAAAAAATAAGAAATTAACTTGCATGTTCACTAAAAAAAACATTTTTTTTTGTAGCAAATCAATTATTTATATGAATAAAGTATTATAATTATTAACAACTCAACAACACACCTTTTTTAAATCTGATTTAAAAGAAATGTAGTTAAGTTCTTAGCTTTCATGTCTATAACTTAGTTCATTTTATTACTACATGGATAAATCCAATTCAAAATAGGAGCTATAAAAAAAATACCTATTATACCGATCATAAGAATACCAATCGCAATCACAATAATTATTATCCAAAGAGAAATTCTTCTAGTAGTATTGGTCATTTATCTCACTTCCCTCCATATTTAATTAAGTGGTTTTGCTAGAGATATAAACAATCATAGATAATTATGTAATGATATCCTTCCAACGAGATAAGAGAATTTATGCTTTTATTTATTTGGAATGATTACAAAAAAAAGAAACTCATATAATTTGATTGTGTTTTCACTTTGTCATTCTACTTTTAAAAATTATATTTTATATCATGGATCAAACAAAAAACAATGTGTATGTGTATGTTAAAAGCACACTTGTAATTGGAGAAACCACGTTAAAATCAAGAGAAGATGACTTCAAAAACTCAATTAAAATGATTTAGCTCCTAAAAATCTATCAATTGAAAGTTGGGGTACCAAATTAAAACTATTAAGAAACTAAGGACTAGACACAATAAAGACAAAATTATATCTTGTTATTGGATAATCGGATTCAAAAAAATCAATTGAAAACTAGATTCACGCTTTTCAATGACAAATAACTAGGCTGTATGGTTGAAGAAGAAGAATAAGATTAAAAGCTCACGAATACATGTGAAACAAGTCTCTTGTGCTGTTTAGGAGACCCTTCGATGTTTAAATTAGTAAAACGAGATATAAAAAGATATAATCTTTTGAGATGCATTTTATGATTAAAGTTTATGATGAAAATGAAGATGTGTATACAAGAATGTCTAGATGTAATGTTCACACCTACCTTATTATTCATTCCCTCATATGTATATCCATGAACCACGTCAACTTTGATGGTGATAAGGGAAAAATAGGAAAAGGACAATAACATATAGGCATACAACAACTATTTGGATTTCTAGCTCCTAATAAGAATGTGTTCAGCATTATGGCCAAAATATTGTTTGCCAAAAATTTATTTAAAAAAAATAATTTTTTAGTGTTTTTGGATTGTTTTGATGTGCTAATGTTATAAATGAATTAAAAAAAATATTATTTTGATGTATTTTAAATGAAATTACTTTAAAAAACAATCATTATTGTAATTAAACATGTTCTAAGTGGTGGTGTCTTGTTCAAGGAGAAGAGATCTGTTACATACTTAAGTTTAAAATGAGTTTAATGTGATTAATGTTGCCTAAATAAGCCTAGTTATGATTTAATTATATAGGTGCACAAAAAGTAAATGGAAGCACTCGAAATTGAGGTATATATGCCTAGGTCTAGGGCCTCGTATGCTAAAATATGCGAAAAAGAGACCTTAAGCCCAGTATATAATGACTAGGGTTTTTAGGCTAGTTGGGTTAGTTAAGAGTTATGCCATACCCATTGGGAATTATAGGAAGTCATGTCATCCTTCCTAGGTATAATGTTCTATTAAGCTATATAATGTGACAAGACAAAACTAAAAGATGCATCGCATCTAGGTTTACATACCCTAGGTATGTATTCTAGTCCATCAACTTTTAGGTTCAAGTTATACCTCATGTCATATGCCTTTAAGCATGGTCTATGTCTCATATCTTGTGTTTTTAGGCCCAAGTTATGGGTATAAATCCTAGATCCATTATGATAAAACAATGAAAAGACTTGATCAACCACTATTTGTATTTAGGCTTTTCTATAGTTGGGCTCGTGCTTGCTCTTGTATTTTTTTGTTTGGTTGCTTAGGGACTTGTCATTTAGAGAATGTATCTATACCTGAACAAAGTTGTTTCTTGTAATTGGGTTGAAGAATGTCTTTATATCCCTATAAAGTTATGCCTTGTATCCTGGGTGAATAATATGTTTGTACCTGAGCAAAGTTTTGTCTTCTATTTAGGGTGGAGGATGTCTTTTATACATGGAAAGATTTGTGCCTTATTCCAGTTTGAATAATGTAGTATACCCGGGCAAAGTCGATTCTATATATAAATATATAACCTAAATAAAAAAAAACAATTTCACAACATAAAATCTTTATATGATTCGGCTATATCTACAATTACAAGCAAATATTAAAAATAATAATAAGAACAATACAAATGTAGAGGAATATTAAATACACTTAATAATCATAATATATAATAAATTATTCTTTTGACAAAAAAAGAAGAAGGCACTAATTTATGGAAAATATGTCATAATCATAAAGAATGGTAGATTAGCATATTAACACATAAGTTTTTTTTTCAAGAAAAAACCAATCATAAACTCTAAAGGATTCCTTGATTCAATATAAAGCCATTATACAATTAAGATTTATTGAATTCATGTCATATGTTTAACAATCTTCATATTAATGTAATTCCCTTAAAAACCAAATATTTCCACATTCTCCATTAAATCCTTCATAGTTAAATCATGTTATAGTTATTGGTTAAAGAAATTAAGTATAAATATTACATTTCATGGAAAACAAAATTGCATTTATTAATATATTATATATATTCTTTTAGGATAAGTGTGCTAGTCCTTTAGGTGGGAGTTATGCTCAGAGGTGTCATGGTTTTTTATTTGAACTTCTAGATTGTACTAGATTATAAGGTTCTAATGGATTTGTAGGTTTATTATTTTGTAATATGGATGTATCATTATTTTTTATTAAATTGAGGAGCTAGATGATTATCCTTGGGCATAAGGTCTTGGGACTCTTTTGGAGATTAAACCTAACTATTTCTAACCTTGTTTTATAGGTTAGTGGAAATCATTTATAGGAGTTAAATCATTTTTTTAGGTTGGGTTCTTTTGATGATTTAATAAGGCTAAAAAAAGTGTTGATTTGTCAAAATAAATATAAAAGATCGAAAGCCCAAATCAAATACCACCCAGATTATCCCAATCAATGTTAGAAAAAAAGTGTTATCACCCAATTCAAAATCCACGTGTCTTAGGTGGTTAGGCTTATCTTGAACACATTCAATCCATGTACAGGATTGGGCTAAGATAGACTAAATGGACTTAATAAAAATAAATCCTGTAATTTTAAAGTGATTTAGATCTTCTCTTTAATGCAAGTTGTTGATTTAGTCAAATCTCTTCGAACTAATGTAGTTTCTTTTAGTTTTCATCCTTTAATAAAATTGGATTGCGACTTTATTAAAGCCACTGCAAAAATAGTGCAAAAAGATCAATACAAACATGTTTGACTAAAGTGTACAACCATGATGAAGGGTTGAAAATTGCCTAAGGGAATCGATGGCCAAGATCATTCCACTAGGAAAAGTTCTAGGAGCTTCATCTTTACTTATAAATTGACGGGCAAAGCAAGAAACAAGAGGAGTCAATTTAGAGAGAGAATGTCAATATATATATACCCAAAAACCAAAAAAAAAAATAATAAAAAAAGGTTTTTGGTTGAAAATGGAAGTGTTTTGAGCTAACATCAGGGAAAGAAGAATAAGAAGAGAAAAAAAAACAAAAGAGAAAAAAAAGAGAAAAAAAGGTAAAAATTCAAAGAGAAAAAGAAACTCGAAGTAGAGAGAAAAAACCACCTGAAAACCATACCATCGCGAATACACCACCATCTTTACCACCACAATAGCTTCTTCCTAATCTAGAACCGGCCCTAAGGTAAGCAAGGTCCTTCCTTCTTTTTTCTTCTTTTATAATCGGTTTTTGCATGGTTTCTATTCAAAAATGTAAATAATGAACATGTTGCTCTTCATGCATGGTCACTATTCATTCTTGTATTTTTATTTGCTTATGTTAATATTATTCTTATTTCATAAAACTATGTATTTGTCTTTGCAGGTATATATATATGGGTATAAATATTTATTTCAAATTAAAAAAGAAGAACAAAAAATAATATCGACATGTTTTCACTAAGTTATCGTCATGTTTTGTTTAAACTTAGGTTTTAACTATTAGGTCAAAGCATCTCATAGTTCTTAAGGATCAAAGTAGGTCAAGAAAGATATTTTTAACCTTAAAACATGTTCAATAATGAGTACTACATTTTTGTCAAGTTAGCATCATGTTTTGATTTGGATTTTTTTGGTTAGGTTGCAGTATCTTCTAATTTTATGGACCAACATAGACCTTACGTAATGTTTTAAAATAAAAAAAGGTTAATAACAAGTCCATAGGTCTTCTTTGAGTAGGGATCAAAATCTAATATTTTTTTCAACCTTTTCTTTTAATAATCATCGTCATAATAATAATAATAATAATAATAATAATAATAATAATAATAATAATAAAAGATCAAGAAATATTTATAAATAAACAAATAACTAAAAAAATCACCGAGTTACAAGACTTCTAATTCAAGGTCCGATGCTAATTCGAGGAACGTCCACTAATGATAAATAACTAACGTATAAGCTCAAAAAATAATTTGGATAGTAATGACATATTTAAAATAAATTTAGGATAAAATACATAGAAAATATAATATTTCCTTGGAAAGAATGTGGTAAGGATGATTTTTATCTTTTCTTTAAGATAATTAACCGTTTATTCAAATCTTTGGAACCAATGTATATTTTAGAATTTTTAACTTCCTTAAAAAACTAGATAGAAACTCTATCTATTTGTTTTTTTAAAAAAAAATTCAAAGGTCCCATTTCATGTCGAGGGAGAAATCCATCATAAGCTATGAGACCAATTGAATAATTTAATTTCATGATATCAATAGATTATTAAGAGAAAACACATATTTTTTTATAATACTGATTCGTAAGTTACATACATTTTACAGAATAGTAATTAATCAAATATTTGAAGTAATAATTTTGAAAGCCCCAAACTTGATGCTTTTACTAAAACGTTTGAAGCAATCTTGACACGATGTGTTTCATACTGTGGTTGCTTCTGTGGTTGTGGTTTCAAAAAAGCAGTTTCATAAAAATCACTTTTGTTGAGGTTTGTTTTTAAAATTTAAGTGTTTGGTTAAAACTGTGATTAAAATTGAGGTTGAACAAAAAACAGTTTCAAGTGTTTGGTTAATATGCCTTTTATATCAGGTTTGATTGTGAAATTACTTAAAAGGATATATATATATAATTGCAAAATATTGTTGATTTATAATTATGATTACATAACGAAATGAATAATTCTTATACATTATGTTTTTCTTTTGTTGTCTCGCCAAACTATTTACAACTCCATCGTGTACAAAATCCATATATTAAGGCCTCTGCGATCATTAAATATCTGAGTGAGCTACAATATCAGGTAAAAAGTCATTCAAAATTAAATTGGGATTGTGATCATATTCAGCAAAAACCTCATTATCTTACGATCTCTTTCTGATATAGTTATGTAGTGACATTGATGCAACTACAATCTCAACTTGCGTTTTATATGGATAAATAAACATGTTTTGCAAAATTCTTCACCTCTGTTTCCATAACTCAAAAAAAGCTCTATCACATTACGTGGTGATAAATGTGCACTATTAAACACTTCTTCCCGATAACTTGGTTGTCCACGACGCCTAAATTCTTGTAAGTGATACCTATCGCTTTTATAGGGACCTAAATACCTATACTCATTGGGATATCCAGCATCAACCAAATAGCATTTTCCTACAAATAAAAACAACATGCTAATTATTTTCAATAACTAAAAAAGAATATTATATGACTTTAATTACCAGCTCTTCAATTTATTTGAAATCACAACCTTCTGGTGGTTTTGGAAATTTTATACTACTACTATTAATAGCCTCAAGAAAAATACGCGTATCTGGTGCACTGTCTTCCCATCCTGCCCACACAAACATGAACTGCATGTCGAAACTACAAGCAGTCATGACATTTTGTGTCGGTACACATTTTCTTTCAATAAATAAAATTTGATTATAAGATGATATGCAGGTACGAACATGTGTGCCATTAATTCTATCGACACAATTATACAGGAAAAAAAATATTGTAAGTAATTATAAACATTAATAAAATATTTGATATTCATTTAAACACATAAAACAAATTTCTTAAAATGTGACATATATCTTGGATTCATTGTAACTTCTCTTGGGGTGTTGATAAATTGTGAATCTACTGGTTTTATGACTTCTACAACAAACAAATATAATGATTTAAGGACTTCTTTTATACACCTACTAAAAATTTCACCTGAATGTTGAAATCTCTCTCACACTTCCCTATTTGACTCCCTTACTGCTATTGTAAATAGAAACATTACCACCTTTTCAATAACGCTCATTCTTCTTGAAGGTTTTAAGCTATAATACATTTTTAAATCATTACACAGACTCAACAAAGTGGTTGTGTCCATCCTAAACATGTTGACACATCATTTTCAATGACCTCTTAGAACTTTATTCAACCAACACATTCTTGTATTGTATGAAACCATACATGGTTCTTTATGCATATAAATAATATAATACATGTTTATATTTTCAGTCGTGCATATAATTAATTTATGCATATCAAACTGTCTCCTTAAAAAAAAATCATCATCACTTTCATAGTCATCGTCATCATCATCATTATTGTCATCGTCATTGTCGTTGTCGTTGTTGTCGTTTCCATCATCGTCATCTCCAACATTAACAACTGAGGCACCACTACCTTCATAACTAGGATAATTAATGTGGTTTACAATGCGGTTCATTACATTATCATAATCGTCATCAAAATCTTCATTAAATATGACATTAAACTATGGATCATCCATATCTTCAATTACATGTAAATAAAAAAAATATATTGGTAGGTTGTTAATAAAATAATATAAATCCAATTAAATATCATTCAGTAAAAAAGAAAAAAAACAATCAAAGACTTAGGAAGAAATAATTTCTTACAAACCTATCATGCCTAAAAAGAAGGTGTTTCATTTACTTGTAACAAATGCAATTAAGATATTTGTTCTGAA
>Ga0325401_1001458_pt1 | contig 19939 bp, 14 predicted proteins | sample PopdelMetagenome_FD_205666 | JGI IMG/M metagenome (GOLD analysis project Ga0325401, IMG submission 205666) | Populus deltoides microbial communities from Bellville, Georgia, United States - Xylem-PdKOR-R2 | ecosystem: Host-associated > Plants > Phyllosphere > Stem > Wood/Secondary xylem | place... | reverse complement strand
TTTTTTTTTCATGTTAGCAACAAACCCAGTAATGCTGATGGTTAATTAACCTACCTTACAACACCATATATTCGCAATATTGTAAACAAGAACAATACACAACATCCAAACTTTAATTCATGTATTATTAAAACATGTAATTAGTTAAATATTTGTAAAAATAAACACATAATCACTTTTACAGCACCTTCTCTTTTTGTTCCCATACAAGTTTTCAGGATCCCCTTGTTCTTGTGCTTTCAAAACTAACACAGATCTGTAAATAGATTCATCAACAATAAATACAAAAGTACGAGAAACAATAAAAAAATGGACTTCATTTCTTTTTTTTCTGCAACGACAAAACAAGGAGATGCCAAATCATGTATTCATTTTGAAGAAGACAAGTACATAAGATAAAAAAACTGGTCACGGTGAAAGCAATAAAAAATGAAAAAAATTGCCTTTTTAAACATATCTACAAGATCATTACATTGCAGAAGCGTATCGAATAGAAAAAAGGAAGAGAAATTATTTTTGACAACAGAAAAGAGAAGATAGTCAGAGAAAACAAAGATCTCAAATTTTTTATGAGAGAGATAAGGAATCTGACTGGCCAAGAAAAGATTCCAAGGTATTTTTGCTTTGATTTTTTAGATGAATTGTTGAGGTTTTGGGAAGTTGGATATTCCAACTGCTTTTTTTCTTCTCTTTAGGATATGTGTTTTGTCGATGAATTTTGAAAAATGAGGTGAGCTACTGTTTGCAAAGCTCAACTATCTTGTTTTTGTTCAACCCTGAGTGTAGCCTCAATTCTTGATGGGTCTCGCCAAAATAAAACCCGATTTTAACCTAACTAAACACATTTTCCAACGGCCCACTTTAAACCTCACACGTAGCCACACTATCAAACAACACCTAAGTAAAGCCATCGAGTTGTCTCAAGAAAACGTTTTTCACTTTTTAAGAGGAAAAATTATAGGTTTTTTTTTTTCAGGATGCTCAACATGATTTCCTTTTTGACAAAACACCAATGTTAATGGCTTAAGATGCTTGTTTTTGCAGTTTAATAATGTTTTTAAAAAATTTTAAATTATATTTTGGTTTTAAATTATTTTTTTTGTTGTATTTTAATTGTTTTGATGGGCTGATATCAATTTTTTTTTTTAAAAATAAATAAAAATATTATTTTGATATATTTTCAAGCGAAAAATACTTTAAAAAATAATATTTATCACAATTACAAATAAGATTACAATAATTAAGGATTGTCAATGGATTTCTTATTTCCAAATTGAACTATCAAATCATTACACAAAATGCTTGCATAATAAATATATTTTTCAACTAGTCTAAAAAAACAATTATGAAGTCATTAGATATACAATAAACTAATTTTCAACATATAAGTTGATTCGCAAAATGCAGAAATAAATTAAACATACAACTTCTTGTAAATTAGATGTTCATGTAAAGATTTGCTTCATGTTTTACTTTATTATTTGTCTTAACAACAAGACATTATCAAACTAATTAAGTTTTAGGCAAATTATCCTCGCATAAAATTGGTCCACTCATAGTTGAAGTTTGTTCATTCCAATCTCCAATTGAATTGATGAAGTGAGAAACTAATCTTTTATCATTTGAAAAGTGGAAAGGATACAATATTAGAGTGTGTTTATGTTGCTTTTTAATATGTTTTTTAATTGAATTTGTATTAAAATAATATTTTTTAAAATTATTTTTAATATTAAAACATCAAAACAATCTAAAAATATAAAAAAATTAATTTTAAATAATTTTTTTAAATTTTACCCAGACGAGTAATCTCAAATTCATCAAAAAGTTAATAAATATAAATTGAAATATTAATTTATAAACTCAATATATATTAATACTAAACAAATAAAAGTTGAATCTCACAGACGTAAAAGCACAAGTAAAATTTGATCTGATAGGAATATTTCCTTTTCAACGGGCAGAAGAAAAGAAACAGAGAGACTGCTCTCTTTTCTTTTTAGGATTTAACGGTAACGGGAAGGAAGAAACAGGGGGCGGACACTGAGGTCCAAGCAGCCGTCCCAATAATTGTAACGTTGTCAACAAAACAAGGTTCAAATCCCATTATCGTAATTCTGTTGAAACCAGAGGTTAAAAGAAAAGCGAAGAGAACGGAAAGTAGATAGATAGACAGAGAGAGAGAGAGAAGAGAGAGAGAGGGACACCAAAACAAAAGAAAAAAGAAAAGAAAAGAATTGACAAAAAGAAAAAGAAAGAGGGAGAGAGGAAGAGAGAGAGAGGGGCTGGAATCACATGGGCTTGTTGTTGTTGTAATTGTTGTTGATGTTGTCTTTCTCTCTCTCTGTCTAATTTGACACCCCCCCTCTCATCCTCTGTGTTTTGTTTTGTTGGGTCGTCTTCTTCTTCTTTTTTTGGCCATCTCTATTATTGCCTTAACATGATCTCTCTTTACTAATTTCTGAAGCAAATACAAACTTAATCAGCATCAGCTTTCTTTCCTTTTCTCTTACACATGGCTGAAGATAAGGTAATTTCTCTCTTTTTCTCACTTTTTTAAATTTATGTTGAAATCCTTGCATTTTCCTCGGGAAAATCAGACACGAGAGAGTTGGCTTTGTCTTATGTTTTTGTTTTTCTAATTTTGGGTCTTAGAAGGTAAGAGGTAAATAATTGCAAGAAGATTAGATGCTTTTTTTTTTTAAATGTTTACAATTTTTTTTTCTTTTTTATTCTCAGCATCCAAGCAAATCTTCTTTTGCATTAGGGTGTATTTTTAAGATCTGGGCTTTCTTTATTTCCCTGCATTTTTATAGCTATAAAGCCTTTTTTTTTGGGAATTAGCTTTTAGCTTCTTTGATTGATAGAAATAGTTCTGCTAGAATAGATCTAGATAGTGAGTTCATACCATAAAATTTGTAATTTTGATTTATTTTCCTTCATCATCATGATCTAAGATCTCTCTCCCTTTTTTTTTTTTCTCTCTAGCTAACCAATTTTTCTTCTTTTATAAAGCGTGATTACAGTTATTATATAGATCTAAGATCACTGATGTCCGTGTGTTTGGTAGGAAATGACCACCCGTGTTGCTGATGGGAATGATCCGGTCACCGGGCATATAATTTCGACTACAATTGGGGGTAAAAATGGAGAGCCCAAGCAGGTAACTTTTTTTTTTGTTGAATACCTTTTTGTTTCTGTTTCTGTTTTGTCAAGGGTTCTCTCTTTTTCTGTAGTTATCATAGGGTGTTGAGAATCAATATATGATTTTCAAGCAAATTTTTGGAGATTTAGTTTGCTGATGGTCAGATTAATTTCGTTGATGTTTTGGTTTCTTGTAGACCATCAGTTACATGGCAGAGCGAGTTGTGGGAACAGGGTCATTTGGTGTAGTCTTCCAGGTATGCAAATGTGTTCTCTGTTGAAGTAATTGACGATTAAGAAAGAGTTGTGTGAACAGGGTCATTTGATCTCTCTCTTTTTTGTAGGCAAAATGTTTGGAAACCGGGGAGACTGTAGCGATAAAGAAGGTTTTGCAGGACAGAAGATATAAGAATCGAGAATTGCAGCTAATGCGAGTGATGGATCATCCTAATGTCATTTCCCTGAAGCACTGTTTCTTTTCCACGACAAATAACAATGAACTCTTTCTTAACTTGGTCATGGAGTATGTTCCTGAGAGCATGTATCGTGTTTTGAAGCATTACAGCAATGCAAAACAAACAATGCCGCTTATTTATGTGAAACTTTACATGTACCAGGTATTGCATGTTACGTGCATCTGGAGTTGATTTGTTGCCGTATTATAAGCCTTGTGGTATTAATTACAGGACTTTCTTGTTTTCCAGATTTTCAGGGGACTGGCTTATATCCATGCTGTTCCTGGAGTTTGCCATCGGGATTTAAAGCCACAAAATCTTTTGGTATGCTTCCTTACTATAAATGCATGTTTAAAGATGGTAGCTGTTATCTGAAGGCATTCTTGGCTGTCTGCAGGTTGATCCACTTACTCACCAGGTTAAGCTTTGCGATTTTGGAAGTGCAAAAGTGCTGGTATGCTGACTTTCTTCTAGTTTGTGATTCCTCATATTTGCTTTGTCTGACTACTCTTAAGTTGCAAGATAGTTTGTTGTCTGTCTTTGGGATATTGTCCTGGTTCTTAACCAAAAGGGATATCATTGCAATTAATTAACGTGCCTTCTGTTTCCATGGAATGTATACAACTTTGAAAATGAATGTTTCCCGCAACATTGGTGTAATGCTTTATGCATCCTTGTTTGATTAGTTTTTTTTGGTAATCAGTGTATAATATCATACAGTTGATCTGATCGAGCGTCAGATTTTCAATGTATTCTTATCATATTGTTCCTTTCAATTTTAGGGCTACCAATTTTCAATAATCCAGTATCTCCGTATGCAAGTAATAGTTGTTGCAGATGAGTGTCTTGAGTATTTAGAGTATGGTGTCAAGGTGGTCTTAGTATTGCTGTGCAAATCCTTATTCTAAATGTCTTCATATCTCTATCTCCAAGAGTTTGAAACCTGTAAATTGTTTTATCAAATGAAAAAATTTATCATGTGACTTGCATCTCTTTCATGGCCGGGTTGAGGAACTTGTGTGGTTTGGTGGACCAAATTTAAGATCCACTTTATTTGCTCATGTAGTTCTGCAAGTACTGGTTATAGATGCTAATAATAATTGAGTGACTACTAAAGTTGAAGCCCTTGTTTACTTGAAAGCTTTCAGTGCCAGTGTGATATGATCTGACTTTATTGCTTCTCATTCTTTCTATACAATGTTCCATGCATTGACAATCAAGGTTCCCTGTGAATAGGTCAAAGGTGAAGCTAACATATCATACATATGTTCCCGATTCTACCGGGCTCCAGAACTTATATTCGGTGCCACAGAATATACAACATCAATCGACATATGGTCTGCTGGTTGTGTCCTTGCCGAGCTGCTCCTTGGCCAGGTTAGCAGTTCTTTTTATTGCATTTTAAGACTGCTCTTTTGACAGTATTCCAAATGGTAATTTGTAGTTGACTGCTGGCCATTTGAATATTTTTACAGCCACTATTTCCAGGAGAAAATGCAGTGGACCAGCTTGTAGATATTATTAAGGTACGTGTTGCTTATTGATGCTTTTAATAATGCAATTCACATGACCATGAACAAACATCTTACACACTGTTTTACAGGTTCTTGGCACTCCAACAAGAGAAGAAATTCGATGTATGAACCCAAACTATACTGATTTTAGGTTTCCACAGATAAAGGCACACCCATGGCACAAGGTATGCTTTTAGTTCCTTTTCATGAATGACTTTGAGGTGTCTTTCTTTTTCCTGCAGCTAAAATATTATGAATTATTATATTTCGTTGTTTGTGCATGTTGAGATCCACAAGGAAACAATTGTTGATCATTCAAGTACCATAATCTTATGTCTTGGTACAATTTGATTTATATTAGAGTTTCATTTAGTTGTTCATCTATTTAGGTTTTCCACAAGAGGATGCCTCCAGAGGCAATTGATCTTGCATCGCGGCTGCTGCAATACTCACCAAGTCTTCGCTGCACGGCGGTGAGTGCAAGTTATTCTTTTTTCTGTCTTTATGTAGTTTCAACCTTGCTCTCTCCCTTGTGTGTTGATGTGCAAGATTCATGTCAAGTGGCAACTCCATGACCTTGTTGTAACTTTCTTTTTATTCAACTGCAGTAAATGGCCATCATTATTTATTTTTTAAAGAAAAACAAATCTTGATGTTACTTTATTTTTTGCTACTTGAGATGCATGTTTGCCCATTGAAATCTGACAATTTACTTTTTTATCACAGTTGGAAGCATGCGCACACCCTTTCTTTGATGAACTCCGAGAACCCAATGCTCGCCTGCCAAATGGCCGCCCTTTACCATCTCTCTTCAACTTTAAACAGGAAGTATGTCAACTTTCTGATTCTGATTGTTTTTTCATCTGACCTTTTAGAAAAACAAAATGCAAGCATTCACACATAAGATGGACTATGTTTTTAGTTGGGCAATTTCTTTGTTGCTCTTGTTATTTTATTGCAATTTTGTTATCCAATTATTTGGTATGCACCTGGCCAAGGTAATTCTATTTGTTCACTCTGTGTTATTGTTTGTTTCTTTACAGTTAAATGGGGCTTCTCCTGAGCTTGTTAATAAGTTGATACCGGATCATGTGAAACGACAAATGGGTCTAAATTTTATGCACCTGGCTGGGACATAAGCAAGTTAAGTGGTATGGGATTGATATCTAGCAGTTATTTCTGTGATACACCTGGCAGTTATTTCATCGTGAGGTCTGACCGGCAACAATTCTCTCTCTACCAGGATACATATGGATCAGGCGGCTGGATAGCTCTGCTTTCTTCATGTTTTCTTCTCCCACGTTTTTCTCCCAAATCCCATCCCCCTTTTGTCAAAACCCTTTTTGTTTATGTACATGTTTGATAGTAAGATAGCCTGAGGTGCACTTATCAGATAGCTGCTAGCAAGAGGTAAAAGGTGGAGAAGTGTTCATCCATATAGCTAGGAAGAAGGCCCCTAATATAACGGCCCAAAGAAAAGGGGTGGGCCCTGGTGTTGGATGTGGGGGGTTTGTTTTTACTTGCCCGTGTTGTTTCCTATTAGTTTTTGTTGATTTGTGGTGGCTGACTTGAATTAATTGCAGACAATTGTCATCACACGCTTTATGTGCAAAAGTAATGCTATTGCGTTCTCTTGTAGTAAACGTACTTGTTCCTTCCTTGTATTTCGACTTCAGTTACTGTGTTTTCGTTCACCATCTGTTTAATATTTGCTATGTTTGTGTAAATGAAATGTTTCTCTTTGTTTGAGCCCAAGTTTAGTTTATTAGTGTTGCAAATCTAATCCTCAGCATGTTCTAGCTTTTGATGTCCCAGCTGCAAGAACCTGACATGCACAGGAAAATTATGGGTTTGATAATATGTGAAGATTGCTTAAGATAGTTTAGACTTGGAGAGGTGAGTTACTGGTCATCAACCACCAAATAATGGCTGTAGCCCTGTAGCTGATAGCAGTTCCAAATCTTGCACAAGCATTTTAGTGCCAGTATGGTTTACAAGTAACTTCACTGGTCTCTCCCTGTCCTCTGATGATGATTACATGGAGTTCAACGGTGTCTCCCTTTCTGATAAAGTGTGTTGTAAGCTGAAGACGCAGGATGGTGTTTATGGTTGAGCCTGATTGGCTACGCCTTAGAAGTTGTGTTTTTTTAAAAACGCAAGAAATAAATGTTTGGTTAAAAAAAAACTGTTTATTATGCATGGTCTTACAGTCAAATCATGTGCGGAACGCAGGAAGATGAAAAATATAAAAATACTGTTTTCGGGAAATTCAACTATGATATACTGTTCACTGAACAGTGTATCATGCCACCTCCACTGTTCACTAAACAGTGGAGTATGTGAACAGTGCAAGAATTACACTGTTCACGTGTTTTTTTTTTCAGCGTGTTAATTTTTTTAACATTTTTTTTAAAAAAACACTAGTATAAAGTAAATTAAATTTATTTGCATTGTAATATCAATTTTATACCTGATAATATTTTATCTACGCTCCAAAAATTATAAAAATTGTAGTTTTTATCGGATGAATTTTGTATGTAATGAAATTATAAATAGTTTAATGGAATAATAAAAAAGTATTTTTTATAAAGTATTTTTTATTTCATGATGTAATAGGAGTAATTAATTCTACAATATTTAAATTTAAAACCATTAATATTAATATATATATTTTAAATTATTTTATAACCTCAATTTCAAAAGCATTTTCAACCAAATATATTAAACTACTTTTTCTTCAACCTCAATTTCAAATATATTTTTAACCAAACATCTATTTTTTAAATCAATTTCATCTAAAAATACTTTTTATAAAATAACTTTTTTCAAACAACAACTACAATAACTATCACAATAACAAACACACTCAAAATATCCGAGCAATGTGATAGAGATGGGATTATGGAACTTGGGATTCTCTCTCGGTGCAAAAATATTTTTAATTAAAAATATAAAATATATACAAATAATTTTTTTTTAAATTTTTAATTTTTATATCAGAATATAAAAAACATTGAACCACACAAAATTGTTTCAAGCTCATATTTGCTACAATACGGCATTCAAACTCGCCGCCGACACAAATCCAAGTACATGTTTTTTCGCGCTAGGAGGGTTTGCTTCGAGATCATAAACTCAAAAAGAATTTGAAGTAGCTTACTCTGAGCCGTTGATTCAATTTAAAGGGTCAAAGTAAATGTCTACAGTCTACTACGGCCATGACTCAACTACTAGTATGTATAGTAGGAAAATGGAGACAAGGGGACCATGCATGTTATGCCCGAATCTCGAGGATGCCAAACGCTATCAGAGCCATTCTTCTACTCTCTCTCTATCTCGATCTTCCATCAAACTGAATATAAAAAAAAAAAACACGTTTCTATGTTATTGTATGTAGCAGTATTTTTCTTTTTTCATGGTTTAGTTTGTAAGTTTATTTTATTTTTACGTATTTCCTAGGCAATTAGAAAGATTCAATATAGTCATAGTAAGTTTGCAGGTGGGGCGTCTGTCTTGAGGACATGGAGACAACATCCAAATCCAATTAGTCCTGTTATCTGCTCTTTTGCTATACTCCTGTCAGAAAAAAAAGTTGGCTTTCTCATCGGGACAGGAAGTGATGGCGGCCATTTTGTTCCACATCTTTTTAGCAGTCTTTTGGGTCCATTTTGCTCAAGCAAGTCTTCTTTCTCCAAAGGGTGTTAACTATGAGGGTATGACTTTCAAACTCTATATTCAAAATGACCTTGCATTACACTACCATGTGATTTGTTACTGTTGGTTTGAGTTTCGTTTCTTTCTTTTTGCTTACTTGGTTGGTTTGTGGATTCAGTGGCCGCATTGATGGCTGTGAAGAAAGAAATGAGAGATGAGTCCGGTGTTATGAACGGTTGGGATTTGAACTCTGTTGATCCTTGCACTTGGAATATGGTCGGTTGCTCTCCTGAAGGCTTCGTCTTCTCCCTGTAAGTGAGGAACTTCTTTTTGTATAGTAATAAAATCTTCATATTTTTTAATCTTTTATTCTGGATATTGTTGCTGCTAGGGAAATGGCAAGTGCAAGATTATCAGGAACTCTTTCGCCTAGTATCGCGAATTTGAGTCACCTAAGAACAATGTGAGCCGCTGTTACTTTCTTTCTCTGAGTTCTTCACTTGATTTGTACATGAATTCTTCTGCTATTAATTGTTTGTTTCTGTGAGTGTGCGTGTGTGTATGTGTTTTTTTTGTTCTATTCTTGGAGTATAAGCTAATTATTGGCTAGTCTCATGGCTAATGAAATGTTGCTGTTATGATTGTTATGACAAACTGGACTAACTCAATTTTCCAGTTAAGAGGTCCACGTAGGAAATTTGAAAACCGTTTCTGTTTGTAATAACTTATGAGCCTTGGTATTGTAAAACCATGCTATTCTTTTGAATTTGCTGATGCTCTGTCGAGGATGATGTTCTTTTTTGTTCCGGTTACTTGACATAAACGCAACAGATTCAAGTTTTGATATCGTATGTTGCATTACCTAGCTAATCTTAATGAGCTATGCTTGCAGGTTATTGCAGAACAATCATTTATCTGGTCCCATTCCAGAAGAGATCGGAAAGCTCTCAGATCTTCAAACTCTTGACCTCTCAGGTAACCAGTTCGTTGGTGGTATTCCGAGCTCTTTGGGATTTCTGACCCATCTAAGTTACTTGTAAGTTGCTTGACCTCAACACATGGCATTTCAATTCCTGTTGATTTTTTATTTTAATGTTTCTTTTGATAATTTGTGTGTTATGTAAAAGTTTAACATGCAAACTTTTCCAGGCGACTCAGTAAAAACAAGTTAACTGGGCAGATTCCAAGACTGGTGGCCAATCTTACTGGACTTTCATTCTTGTATGTGGTCCATGTCAACAATATTACCTCATATAGTGTACGTAAATGTTAACTTTACTTCGATGTGCTTGGCAGGGATTTATCATTTAACAATCTTAGTGGTCCAACTCCAAAAATATTAGCAAAAGGTTACAGGTGAGATCTTTATTAGAACTGTGATTATTAAAAAAAATTATCTCCTTGATTCTTAAATGCCTCATATTTGGCCAGTGTAATTTACTTTGCTTTTAGGAACCTCAGGTTATTCTGGGCTAGCATTGATCCAATCTATTGGATCTTTGCAAAAACTCTAAAGAGTTGTTATCTGATGTCGTTGAGCTTGCAAAATGCTTGCAATTGTCAAGTAAAGTTGTTTTTAAATAGAATGAGATGCAGATTGCAGGTTTCAGTTTCTACTGCAGTTCCCTGTTCATCAAAATCTTAGAAAATCTCTCGTGGAAGGGAAAAAAAAATCAATATCTGTAGAAATGGTTGGATGGGAGTTTATAACTTCTAGTCCCATTAATTTTTACCAGTGGTGTCCATCATTTCTGTTCGCAGCCATCTGATGGTGTGCATGTTTTTATTGCAGTATTGCTGGGAATAGATATCTTTGCACTTCCTCACATGCACAAAATTGCTCGGGTATCTCAAATCCAGTGAACGGTAAATGTACTTTTAGCTGGTTAAATAGTTCTTTTAAAGAGATGCACTTTAACAATGTGACCACAAATGCTTGATGTCCTACTTGCAGAGACACTTTCATCTGAGCAAGCCAGAAGTCATCATCGGTGGGTGCTCTCTGTTGCCATAGGCATCAGCTGCACTTTTGTGATTTCTGTCATGCTGCTTGTCTGTTGGGTGCATTGGTATAGATCTCGTCTACTCTTCATATCATATGGTACTTCCAAACTGAGTGCTTATCTAATTTTCACAAATGAAATAAATCACGCAAAGCAATATGATTAATTGTGATAATTGCATTTTGCAGTGCAACAAGATTATGAATTTGATATTGGTCATTTGAAGAGATTTTCTTTCCGTGAACTACAAATTGCTACAAACAACTTTAGTCCAAAAAATATCTTAGGGCAAGGTGGATATGGTGTGGTTTACAAAGGATGTCTCCCAAATAAAACTTTCATTGCAGTTAAAAGGCTGAAGGATCCAAATTTTACTGGAGAAGTGCAGTTTCAAACTGAAGTGGAAATGATTGGCTTGGCTTTACATAGAAACCTCTTATGTTTGTATGGCTTCTGCATGACACCTGATGAGAGGTTGCTTGTTTATCCTTACATGCCAAATGGCAGTGTTGCTGACCGCCTGAGAGGTTTGCCTCATTTTTCTTGTTCAAACTCTACTATTAGTTCATTTGGGCGAGTAGGATTTTTATTATTCTCTGGTCTCATGAAAATGGAGGTTGTTTCTCATTAAAATCTACAGCACTAAACAATTGGAATATATTGAGCATTAAAGTCCTTATTGGTTCTCTGAAGAAACTGTTTTTTGTTTTTCCTGCTTAACATACTCTTTCTTATCCCTCTCCAATATTAACATTTTAGTACTTCAAGTAGAAAATCGTGCTGAATCTTTTCTTTAGTTATATTTGAAGCTTTTTATTTTTCTTAAATCCTTTTTACAAGATATCTGCTTTAATGAATTTCGTGTCTGTTTCTTAATAGTATATGTTGAATAGTATTGGTAATTGGTTGATGAACAAACTCTTTTTCATGGTTGTTGCTTTAATAAATTGTTTTTATATTTCTCTTTGTTTCTTCAATCGAAACAAAACCAATTATAGGTGAAGAATTTGGTTCTGCTACCTCATTATCTGTTCAATTCTCCTTTGCAGAGACCTGTCGAGAAAAACCTTCTTTAGATTGGAACAGACGGATACACATTGCCCTTGGGGCTGCCCGTGGACTTCTATACTTGCATGAACAATGCAATCCAAAGATAATTCACAGGGATGTTAAAGCTGCAAACATTTTACTTGATGAAGGTTTTGAAGCTGTAGTTGGGGACTTTGGTCTTGCTAAGCTGTTGGATCTTAGAGATTCACATGTGACAACTGCGGTGCGGGGGACTGTAGGACACATTGCACCCGAGTATCTTTCAACTGGGCAATCATCTGATAAAACTGATGTTTTTGGATTTGGCATACTACTTTTGGAACTTATAACAGGGCAAAAGGCATTAGATGCTGGAAATGGCCAGGTTCAGAAGGGAATGATTCTTGACTGGGTAAGTTATTTCTCTATATTGTCCTCTACCACTGAGTTTACAATTTACAAGCATCTCAATCTTCCAAATTTATATGGATACTTCTATTCCTGTTAATCCATGATTGCGGTGTGATTAACCATAATCATGACGCAAATGAATAATTTCTCTGATATGTAGCATCTATCTGGGGAAGGCCTCGTTACTTGAAATTGAAAAATGATGGCCAAAATCTGAATACTCTAAACTCCCTTGTACAAATTGTGTAGAGATAACTTGCATGTCTTGTTCTCGTGGCATTTATAGGAAATTATACCAACTCATTCTTGAGCTGCATTGCCCATAATTGTCAGTGCCATGTTCAGGAATGGGTTTTTCATGCCTGCTTAATGAATTCTCAAGTATGGAGGATTACAGTGGCTATGAACTGATGCTGGTTCCTTATGAAGTACCATAACATGTATCTTCTAGTTGTATGATTGCTTTCTGGTGACTGGAAACCAGACATAATTTATTTAAAGGGAACCTCTGTACTGAATTATAATCCACCATATGCTCTCCAAAGGTGCTGCACCAAATACAAAATTGTAAATGGTGGCTGAATTTTACAGGTTAGAACTTTGCATGAGGAGAAGAGGTTGGAAGTGTTAGTGGATAGGGATCTGAAGGGATGTTTTGATGTGTCCGAGCTGGAAAAAGCTGTGGATTTGGCTCTGCAGTGTACTCAGTCACATCCTAACCTTCGGCCAAAAATGTCAGAAGTCTTGAAGGTCCTAGAAGGTATTGTTGGGCAGCCTGCAATTGAGGAATCACAAGGTGCAGCTTGTATTGGTGAGGCAAGGGCATGCAATTGCTCAAGGCATTGTAGCGATGTTCATGAGGAATCTTCTTTCATCATTGAAGCAATGGAGCTTTCCGGACCTCGATAACCTGGTATAGTTTCGCCTTTCTGAAATCAACTGTAAAATGATTTTTCATTTAGTATGAAAATAGTATAATTTTCCCTTTCTGAATTCAACTGTAAATGATTTTTGCATTTTGTAGAACAGCATTTTACACACAAAAAAATCTCTTTTATTCTTTGCATTTTGCAGTGGGGATTGGTTTGCTTTAGAAGGATGTTAAAATGTTCTTAAATCTTGCATGTGGTGGAAAAACTGCATTCTTGATCATCACTGAGAGAAACTCCAGACAAGATACTCCTTGTCTTCTTGGCCTTCTAATATTCATTTAGAGCAGCCCCAGCCCCCAGCTAACATGCTTTTCGTCCACCGCTTGTACTTCTAGAATTAACGCACATGGCATGCAAATGCAACTTATAATTGACCATCGTTACCAAGAACTTGCTTCCCTCCTCTTAAATCCTACCATACAGCTTGATTAATGGGTGGCTGTCATTGCACATGCCATCTCTATATTCTGTTGTTAGCCCCATGGCTTTTCCTCATAATTGAAGACTGTTACTTGTACAACCTGGCTGACACCAATCAGTAGGGGCGGCCTACTGTCCTTTACTTATGGTGAAGAAGGAAGTCTGATCATTATCTGTGCGTGGTTTGTGCTCAAGCTGGGGTTCGGTTAGGATTCACGTACTGAAGTGAAAACGCACTTTGTGATAATTCCCTGGGTCCAAATGCCACCAGTCCTGTAGTCTAGCATTGAAAGGGAAATAGTAAGGGGTGGTATTAAGATAGATAATGATCTCTATCTCCATTTTTGTTCTGATAGCACCCTCCTCTGCCTATATGGTCTCACCGCCCTTGGACTTTCTGGTCCTTCAATTGCGCCTCCTTTTGACGAGGGGATCCAAATTTCAAGAAAGAGGGCCGGCTTCCATGTGATAAAGAGGACTGCAGGGTAGTTAAAAGGAGAGTAAATTTAGTAACGTTTTGGATTTCAGAAAAGAAACACACTAGTGAGCAACTTGAGATGAAGTCGATCAGCTGGCCGAACCACTCCCCAAGGACTAACATATTTCCATAGCAAAAATACTGACACATGAACAGTTTATGAAAAAAAAAACCCTACAATACATTATCATTTTAGACACGAAGAGGGACTTGATTCGGGTGCACGAACCCTAACATGAGTATTAAAAATAATTTATTAACCATTTCGCCCGGCACAAAAAAATTGGTTTTTATTTGTTTAAAAATAATTTTTTATAATTTTAAATTGTTTTGATATGTTAATATTAAAAATAAATTTTTTAAAAATAAAAAAATATTATTTTAATATATTTCTAAATAAAAAAAACTTTAAACAACCGATTTCACTACATGTTTCCAACCTCCATTTTCATTTCATTGGGTGAAGCATGCATCTGGGATAGGACATGATGAATGATATATTTCTAAATAAAAAAAACTTTAAACAACCGATTTCATTACATGTTTCCAACCTTCATTTTCATTTCATTGGGTGAAGCATGCATCTGGGATAGGACATGATGAATGATATATATATATATATATATATATATATATATATATATATATATATATATATATATATATTACACTAGCAAATGAGAGAGACCTTTTACTGTCGATTCTTTTCCTGCATTTCAGTGCTTTATTTAACAATAAATAAATAAACGAAAAGACCAAGAGAGAGGCTGGCAAATGGGACGTAAGGAATTTTTTCCATGCTCTCCGTGGAAGAAACCTCTGGGTGATACTCTGATACCACCTCCTGCAAGCAAGTCAAGATGCGAAGCTTTTACATCTCCTGATTCATCCCTCAGTTTTTGGTTCTGCATGAAAACCATGGATTGCAAGCATTAGACAGACAGCATCTCCCCCCTCCTTTTCTTCTTCAAGACGTTACGTACGTTGGATATAAACTCAGATAAGCTTGAAACATAACATAATTCCTTACGTGTCGTCTTCTTCCTTCCTCAAATTCAACCCCACTCCACCATTTGTCTCTTTCTCTTGTCACAAGTACATTATAAGTTTCTACCGTCCGAGGTCAATTCCGACCATTTCTCTTTCCTTTCTTACATAATCTTGGACGTCATGGATAAGTTCTAGTATTTTAAGGTGAGCAATTACTGATATATATATATATATAGCGGATACACACAAGGGTTTAATTAATGGATTAATCTTGATATAGAAAGTTGACTTGACGGTATAATTAAGATATAAAATAAATTCTTCTTAATTAAGTTATCCATGAATTGGCAATTATTATTATTTTTTTGGTTTTAAAGGTGACTTATTATTTCAACTTAATTTTAGGCAAACTACGTATGGTCCCTTCACTGGAAATCTTACCTCTTCATGCCCTCTTTAGACCTAAAACAAGTGTGAGGATTGTTAAAACTGGAGTATCAGAAGTACAAGATTATTTATTTTATTCGAAAGAGAAGAAATTAAAAAACAACAAGAACTCTCTGTTAAATACTCAATTAATTACTCTAGTACTATTGAATTAACCAAATTTTGTGGAAAATCCCTAACAAGGCATGAATTAAGACTTACCATCTATAAAAAAAAAAAGAAGATCTTATCAACATTAACTCCCGGCTCATGAATAAATCCTAATAATCATAATACCAAGAATTATATTCCTAATTAAGTGACCACTAATTATTATTTCAATTTAATTAACCTTTATTAACGGCTTCCATGCACTCTCCATTTATTTTCTTCCACCAAAGCTCTTCACCCTCTCTCAACAAGTCCTGCCCCACACTGTACACATAAATATCTGCTGTCCATAGAGACAGCATTAGGATTAAGTTAAATTGATGAGACAGCTTTGCTTTAAAGATAGATAGATCTCTCTTTTGTCAACTTAATTACAGTTGAACCTGGAAGTAAACGTTTTTTTGTTGAGACATGGCGGCAGGTTTTATTAAAGTTCAAGTTATCGAAAGGAGTAGGTAAACTATCTGGGCGCTGTTTTCTTTACGAAGTTATTATCTTTCAGTTATATTTACCATTATTAAGCTTGTTCAATTCTTGGGTTATCTTTATTTTTTTTTTGAAGATTTTTGGTTTCTTTGGAGGTTTTGGAGTCGTGGGGTTTTTTTTTTCTTTTGTTTGTTGTTTGCTACCGATAGAGGTGCTGCTGTCTTCTTGTTGATATCTGAGTTTGGCTGTTCATAATTGAGGAATTTTTTCTTTCGTTGGAAATCATTTAGAGAGGTGGAGATTATTTTGTTATGAGTAATGGATCAAGACACACAAGGAAACAAAGGAATTATTGGGAATTTGGACCAAGTGTATCGGGGAAGGATTGTCAATGTCAGTAATTTGAGTGGAAATTCAAGCAATTTGGATAATGGGGTTGCCATAGAGACTTTAAAGGTAATAAATTCAGGAGAGAAAGTGGCTGCTGTGGTGGAAACTGGGGTTTTGAATGCCAATATTGAGGGGTTGGGATCCAGTGAGAGGGTGGCAAGTCAGGGAACAAGTGATAGGAAAAGAATTGAAGAGTCAATGAATGAAGGAACGGTCGCAAATACAATTAATATGGTTAATGGAGCTGTACTGGAGACTGTTATTGTGATGAATTCAGGGGCGACTTCAAGTGTTGATGGAGAAAATAAGGATTTGGGAGCAAAAAATGAGGAGTTGGGGCTCAGATGTGGAATGATAGATGAGGAAACACGTCATGGGCTTGGAGATGGTGAGGTATTAAATCAAGTTGAGCGAGGAAGAGGTTGGTATTCGAGTAATTCTAGGGCTGTGCTTGAGACTCTGATCGCGATAGGTCCTGAAGAGAATGCGGGTATTAATGGAGGAAACCAAAGATTGGAACTCAGGGGCAATGAGATGAGGTTAAGTAAGGGAACAATGGACGAGTCAGAGAAGAAAGCGATCAAAGTGGGGAAGTCATCGTGTGTGGTTGATATGACGAGTGGCGGCGGCGGCGGAACAGGAGGAGGAGGTTTTAAGGATAATTGTGATGGAGAAAGGGTTTGTAGGATTTGTCACTTGAGTTCTGAGGGGTTGCTGGAAGCTACTGACGCAATTGCTACTGCCACAACCAACTCCATGGATCTAATTCAGATTGGTTGTGGATGTAAAGATGATCTTGGCATTGCACATGTGTATTGTGCTGAAACATGGTTTAAGCTAAAAGGAAACAGGTAATTGTTTCGAGCATGGAAAGTCAAGTTTTAGTATGAACATTATGCTTATATATGTATACGTGTTTATTGATGTTGAGATTGGATCAGGCTTATTTTATCTTCTTGTGTTTACTATTTGTAAGGGCTATGCTAGTTTGCCATTTAATCTTTATTTTAAATTATTTTCCTCGTATAAAATCTTGCAAGCAATATTCTGAGTGGGGTTGCTTCTCTTAGTTAATGCCGTGTTACACTGTTTCTCGGGACTTTCTAGCAGAGATTATTTTCTTCTTCTATTTTTCATAATTCTCTGAGATGTCTTCCACATTTTCTTTATGCAGAATCTGTGAAATATGTGGAGAGACAGCAATGAATATCAAAGGTGTTGGGGAGAACCCTTTTCTGGAAAGGAGATTTATCAGGAGCACTGGTTTCTCATCAGAGAGCAGCGGAGGGTGTTGGCGGGGACAGCCCTTCTGTAACTTCCTCTTGGCATGCTTGGTAATAGCTTTTGTGCTTTCATGGTTTTTTAGGGTGAAAATGTTTTAGAATTTATTCCATTGCCATTCTTATGCCTTCTCTTAAGAGTTGCCCCATGTGAATATTCATTGAACGATCTTGTGGAGACTCTTTAGGTCTTCATAATTTAGCCTGAAAATTTCAGGTTCCAGATCTCCCAAGTTGCTACATAGACAGCAAAGTTCTATGTTGTGGAGATTGTTACTGTAGTGCTCTCATATACATTTGTTTATTAATGGAAAGTCAGCTTGCGTGTTCCTTGTCTTTTACTTCTTCCTTGAACCTCGCTTCACAACATGAAGTTTTGGTCATTAGCTTGGTAACTGTCGCTTGTGTCTTTAGCTTATTTTTGTGCCAAGCCATAGCGATGCCTTGATTTCACCCATGAGCTTTGGTTTGGCGGATCTCTGCATGGGTTATTGGACTTGTACATTTGATCCTTCGAATGACCCTGAATAGCTGGGGATTCTTATGCCAGATGCTCCAGTTGTTGGGGTAAACTCTTGAGACTCTTCCAGCCATACATCACTAAGCTGACTAGTGTAGAAAGCTTCGAAAATGGGAGACTTTCCAGCCATACATCACTGAGCTACTAGTGTAGAAAGCTTCGAAAAGGGGCTACAATATTGCCATTGCTTCTCTTGCAATCTTCCATTCTCCCGCGATCTTGGGTTTTGCCTCGTCAAATGGAGCATCAGCAGGGAACGTGTACTCTAGAATCCACTACTTTTCAACCCCCCTTTACCAGAGAATGTAATGGGAGACCAAAAAAGAAAGGAAAAACGCACAAACCACACAGCCATATGAATCTCAGAAATAAATTCGTTGTTCTCAATAGTCAACACGATGGACATAACAAATAGCTAAAACAACATTAAATTAAATTAATTAAAAAGAAATAGTTTTATTGTGGAGTAAAACTAGCTCAGTGTTTCGTCATTTATTTTTTGTTATGTTTTTTAAGTCACTTGATATTTATTTTCAATTTAATCTTTTTACATTGAGTTAATTTGGATTTGAGTTTGATGATTTGTATCGATTGGCTTGATATGAGATTTTTATGGTGTCAAGAAAAAAAATATCACTTGTTTAATGCTCAATTTGACGAAATAAAATATGATTTTATTGATTTAAAACAATTGAAGCTTTAGAGATTGCATTTGAAACTAAAACAAACATGTAGTCCCTTTTTTAGCAAATCATGGACTAAATTGAACAAAAACAAAAGAAAGGTGGCTGGTGAGTGGAATACACATGCTAACCTGTAAGAATGGTCGTCACATTGTGGCCGTGCGTGTGGCGACTATTGAGCTTTGAAAGTGAACTTTCTTGGTACCATTGGAAACATCTTAGATTATGTTTTCTTACTTGACAACGTGTGATGACGAAAGTGCTTTAATGTGACTCTGACAATTTATTTATTTATTTTTTTTCTCCTTGGTTTCCGCATATGACTCCAAATATCATGAAGAAATATTAAAAAAATAATGAAAATACAACATAAGAAGAACATACAATGCATTGTGGGTTGCAATAGTTACCCACAATATTTTCTTTTTATTTTTTTAGTCTTTTGATTTGTTTTAGTCATTTGACTTTTTTTTTCTCAATCTGATTCTTTCACATTGAGTTTGGTGATTTATTTTTGTTGGCTTGATATAGAGTTCTAGCGATATTAAAAATAAGTTCAAATGTTGAGTTGATAAATATTATTGATTTAAACCAATTAAAGCTTTAAGGAATGAATTTGAATTTAAAAGAAATATTCAGCCTTTTTTTTTCACTATGTATGGATGAATTTTTTATTTTAGTCTTTTGTGTAATTTAAAGCCACAAATGAATTTATTTAGATATCTAAAATGTTTTTAACTGAAAAATAAATTAAAAATAAAATTTTAATATAAAATACTTATACCTTGACTTTTCAGAAATTCTCCGGTCACCAAATTCTAGGGGAGTAAATGGTGCATCATTTGCTGCTTTAGAAGACACATCATCTGCTGTTTTAGATAATACATCGTCGTTTATGTTTTTTTTTTAATAAAAAAAATAAAGGGTGGACAAAACTCTAATATAGAAAAAAAGGCTTGCGGGTGATGCCTCTTTTCATAGGACAAGCGTGTAACTCACATGTTTTGCTCTTTCTA
>Ga0325401_1001452_pt1 | contig 19976 bp, 19 predicted proteins | sample PopdelMetagenome_FD_205666 | JGI IMG/M metagenome (GOLD analysis project Ga0325401, IMG submission 205666) | Populus deltoides microbial communities from Bellville, Georgia, United States - Xylem-PdKOR-R2 | ecosystem: Host-associated > Plants > Phyllosphere > Stem > Wood/Secondary xylem | place... | reverse complement strand
CGACGCGGTCAAGGACGGCGTGGACAACGGCGTCGACACCGTCATCGTCGACACCGCCGGCCGCCTGCAGAACAAGTCCGGCCTCATGGACGAGCTCGGCAAGGTCAAGCGGGTCATCGAGAAGCAGGCGCCGGTCACCGAGGTGCTGCTGGTGCTCGATGCGACGACCGGGCAGAACGGCCTGGTCCAGGCCCGGGTCTTCTCCGAGGTCGTCGACGTCACCGGCGTCGTGCTCACCAAGCTCGACGGCTCGGCCAAGGGCGGCATCGTGGTCTCGGTCCAGCGTGAACTCGGGGTGCCGGTCAAGCTCGTCGGGCTCGGCGAGGGTCCCGACGACCTGGCGCCGTTCGACGCCGAGGCGTTCGTCGACGCGCTGCTGGGCTGAGCCCGTGGTGCGGGTCAGCGTCGTCCTCGACGGGGGCCACGACGAGGAGCTGCGCGCTGCGTCGCTCGCCTCGCTCGAGGCGCAGACCGTCACCGACTGGGAGGTCGTGACCTCGCTCGCCGAGGCGACGGGGGAGTTCGTCGCCTTCCTGGAGGCGGCCGACCGCTGGGTGCCCGACCGGCTCGAGCGGCTCCTCGCCGTCGGCGCCCCGGCCGTCGCCGACCAGGTCGAGGGCGAGCGGGGCAACGGCGAGACCGTCCTCCTGCGCTCACCGGCACCCGACGTCGAGCCGGCCCGGCTGCTGGTCCGGCGCGACCTGCTCGCCCACCCGGACGCGATCGCCGACCCGGCGTGGCCGTTCGACCTGTCCCTGCGCGGCGATCTCGACGTGGTGGCGCTCGACCGGGTCGGCCTGCGCCGCCGCTTTCCCGACCGCCGCCGCGCCCTGACGCTGCGCCCGGGCCACCACCGCAACGCCGTCCTCGCCCGTCACATCGAGTGGGACTCCCTCGCCGCGCGTACGCCGACCCCAGGGCTGACCAGCGTCGTCGTGCCGACCTTCGAGGACGCCGAGCTCACGACCGCCTGCGTCGAGTCGCTGCTGGCGGGCGGCGACGACGTGGAGGTCGTGGTCTGGGACAACGGGTCGAGCCGCGAGGTCGCCGAGCAGCTGGAGCCCCTGGGTGCGCACGACCGGGTCACCCTCGTGCGGTCGGAGACCAACCACGGCTTCGCGCTCGGCAACGACTACGCGCTGCGCGAGTGCCACGGCGACGTCGTCGTCTTCCTCAACAACGACACCACCGTGCCGCCCCGCTGGACGGCGCCGCTGCGCGCGGCGCTCGCGGATCCCGACGTGCTCGGGGTGCAGCCGCTGCTGCTCTACCCGAGCGGGGCGGTGCAGTGCGCGGGCATCGCCTTCCCCACGTGCGGCGGGCTGCCGCACGCCTTCCTCCAGGGGTTCCCGGTCGAGGACGCCGCCGGGGTCGACGAGCTGGAGTTCGCAGCGGTCACCGGCGCCGCGCTCGCGGTGCGCTGGGAGGACGCCGTCGCCCTGCAGGGCTTCGACGCGACGTACACCAACGGCATGGAGGACGTCGACCTCTGCCTGCGGCTCGCGGCGCTGCGCCCGGGGCACTTCCGCGTGGTCACCGACGCGCCGGTCGTGCACCACGAGTCGCGGACGCCGGGGCGCTACGACAAGCACCTCGTCAACCGCGCGGTCTACCTCGACCGCTGGCAGCGTGTCGCCGAGCCGCGCGACGACGCCGCGCTGTGGGCGACCCGCGGCTTCGCCGTCGCCGGGCACGACCTCGGCCGGGCCCGCCACGGCGAGCAGCCGCGGCTGCGGGTGCCCGCGCCGGTGCTGGTGCGCGAGCGCACCACGCTGCGGTGGGCGATCAAGAACCCCGCGCCCGCAGGTCCCGGCGGAGCCCGGTGGGGTGACACGCCGTTCGCCGACGCCCTCGCCTCAGCGCTGCGCGACGCCGGCCAGGAGGTCGTGGTCGACCGGCGTCCCGAGTGGGACCGCCTGACCGCCCGCCACGACGACGTCGAGCTGGTGCTGCGCGGTCTCGTCCGCCACGACCCCGGTCCGACCGTGGTGTCGCTGCTCTGGGTGATCTCGCACCCCGAGCTGGTCACGCCCGAGGAGGCCCGCGGCTACGACCGGGTGCTCGCCGCCTCGCTCACCTGGGGCGTCGGCGACGTGCCCGTCACCCCGCTGCTGCAGGCCACCGACCCCGACCGCTTCCACCCGGACGCGGCCGAGCCCGACTCCGGCGAACGGGTGCTCTTCGTCGGCAACTCCCGTCGCGTGCTGCGCCCCGTCGTGCGCGACGCCCTCGAGGCCGGCCTCCCGCTCGCGGTGTACGGCGACCTGTGGTCGGGTCTCGTGCCCGACGAGGTCGTGCGGGCGCGGTCGGTGCCCAACGCCGCCCTCGCCGCGGCGTACGCCGGCGCGGGGGTGGTGCTCAACGACCACCACCCGGGCATGCGCGCCGCGGGGTTCGTCTCCAACCGGCTCTTCGACGCGGTCGCGTCCGGCGCGCGCGTGGTGAGCGACGACGTGACCGGGCTGCGCGAGCTCTTCGGCGACGGCGTGCAGGTCTACCGCGACGCCGACGACCTGCGACGGCTGGCGACCGCGAGCGACCCCGACGCGGTCTTCGGCGACCTCTCCGCCCGCCGCGCAGCGGCCGAGTGGGTACGGCATGCGCACTCCTTCGCCGCCCGCGCCGCGACCCTCGTCGACCTCGCCCTCTCAGCCCGCCGCGAGCGCGGCCTCGGCTGAGGTCTGGACATTTCCCCGGTCAGCCGGGGAAAGGTGCACCTGGGGGGCGAAATGTCGGCCCCTAGGTGCACCGGTCCCCGGTCAGCCGGGGAAACGCCCCCCACCCGCCGCGAAGCTCGCGGCCAGGTCGGCGGGGTCGGCGACGCGTCGCAGGTGCCGTTCGAAGGCGTCGACGGGCGCGTCGGGCACCTCGGCGCGGATCCGTTCCTGCCAGCGGCCCAGGCCGGGCGTGTCGTAGGGATTGGCGACCAGGAAGCGCCGCTTGAACAGCGGGAACCCCTCGCCGAGCAGCGTGAACGCGCCGGGTCCGTAGACAGGGTGGTTGGGCCGCAGGTCGGGCAGCCAGGTGTCGAAGGCGAAGCCCTGGCCGAGCAGGTAGGCCGTCGTGCCGTACTCGTACTTCTGCACCAGCAGCTCGTGGTCCTCCTGCGGCACCACCGCGTCCAGCCGGCGCCGGAAGCCGGGGTCGTCGAGCACCGGGCGGCGCAGGGCGAGGAAGTAGGAGCCGAGGTGCACCTGCTCGCGGGTGCGGAAGACCGGCTTGTCGACCCACGACCGGCGCACCTCGTCGAGCGGCACCGACTGCGGCTCGAGCGGTGTCGGCTCGAAGCGGCGCGCGGTGAGCTGCAGCGCCCACACGTCGCACGCGCGGGCGTCCATCCGCGCGAACACCTCGTCGAGCGGTCGCACGAGCCAGCAGGAGTCGTTGACCAGCACGACCTCGTCGTACGCCGCCAGCGCGTCCCAGCCGACCAGGGTGCGGGCCAGGTGGCTCCACGAGCCGAAGTCGTGGGCGCCGCGCCGCTCGGCCCACGCACCGCGGGCGACGCCCGCGAGCCGGTCGAGCTGGCCCGGCTGGAGGGTGCCGTCGTAGAGCACGAAGACGTCGGCGTGGCGGGCCAGCTCGGTGACGTAGGCGACGACGGTGTCGTCGACCAGGCCGTCGACGTCGTACGCCGCGAACAGCACGGCACGCCGGGGCGAGGACGGGAGCCGAGCGGGGGAGCGGGGCGGGGCGGTCCCGGTGACCGCAGGCGGCAGCGGCGCGAGCCCGCGGAAGCGCCCGTCGAGCAGGAAGTGCACGAGCGGGTTGACCGCCGTCTCGGAGTCGTCCGCGGGGTCGAGGTGCTCGGAGACGTACCACCACACGTCGAAGTCGCGGCTGGGGTTGCGCTGGCGGCGCCAGCCCCGGCGGCAGAAGTGGTCGACGGGCTCGGCCCCGCGGTCGGCCTGCGGCGGGTTGTGGGCGAGGTAGCCCGCCTCGTCGACCGCGCCCGCGAGCCGCACCACGGCGACCTCGCACCGGCGGCCCAGGCCGACCGGCGGCGGGGGAGCCGGCGGCAGGTCGAGGGCGTGCACCCCCTCGCTCAGCGCTCGCTCGAGCAGCGCCCGCGCGGCCGGCGAGTCCGGCACCGCGGCCTTCCAGGCGGCGACGAGCGCGGCCCAGGCCGACGACCAGCGGGAGAGGTCGGGCTCGGTCACCGCCCCATCATCGCGGAGGTGGTGCCGCGACGCCGGTCGCGCCTGCCCGCGGCCCGCGTGAAACGCCGATGTAACACCCGGGCCGATGTCGTTTCCTCGGCGCAACACGCGCACGTGCGCGGTGAAACCTCGCGCCGCGAACGTTGCCTGCACCCGAGGGGGACGGCGGCGCGAGTGCGGACGCGTCCTCCACTCACGCTCTACATGGAGGTCTCGTGGACGGCTACTACGCGTTCATGCTCGTGGCCACGGCACTGGTCCTGATGATGACCGTGCCCGCCCTGGCCCTGTTCTACGGCGGCATGTCCCGCTCGAAGTCCGTCCTGAACATGATGATGATGTCCTACGTCGCCGCGGCGATCGTGGGCATCCTCTACGTCGCGGTCGGCTGGTCGATGGGCTTCGGCGGCGACGGCACGTTCTTCGCGAACCCGTTCGACCTGTTCTGGCTCGACGGCGTCGACACCAGCGGCTACATCGGCGTCTTCTTCCAGCTCACCTTCGCCGTCATCACCGTCGCGCTGATCAGCGGTGCGGTCGCCGACCGCATGAAGTTCGCCGCCTGGGTCGTCTTCGTCCCGCTCTGGGCGCTGCTGTGCTACTTCCCGATGGCCCACATGGTCTTCAGCTGCACCGACGACTCGCTCATCTGCGGCCGCATCGGCGCCCAGGACTACGCCGGCGGCACCGCGGTCCACATCAACGCCGGTGTCGCGGGCCTCGTGCTCGCCGTGCTCATCGGCAAGCGCCTCGGCTTCGGCAAGGAGCCGATGCGCCCGCACAACCTGACGCTCACCATGCTCGGCGCCGGTCTGCTGTGGTTCGGCTGGTACGGCTTCAACGTCGGCTCGATCGTCTTCACCGGCGCCACCGACGAGGAGAACGTCGCACAGTTCTTCTCCGAGACCGGCCGCACCTTCGGCAACACGACGCTGGCCACGATGGCCGCGATCCTCGGCTGGCTCGTCGTCGAGAAGGTCCTGCACAAGAAGGCCACCTCGCTGGGTGCCGCCTCGGGCATCGTCGCGGGTCTGGTCGCCATCACCCCGGCCGCCGGTGCGGTCGACCTGAGCGGGGCCGTCGCCATCGGCCTCATCGCCGGTGCGGTCTGTGCCTGGGCCGTCGGCCTGAAGTACAAGCTCGGCTACGACGACTCGCTCGACGTCGTCGGCGTCCACCTCGTCGGTGGCGTCATCGGCACCGTGCTCATCGGGCTCTTCTCCACCTCCGAGGGCGCCGGCGGCGTCGACGGCCTCTTCTACGGCGGCGGACTCGGCTCACTCGGCGACCAGGCCCTCGGTGCGCTCGTCGCGATCGTCTTCTCCGGCGTCGTCACCACCGTGATCGCCTTGGCCATCAAGTTCACGATCGGGCTGCGGCTCGACGAGGACGGCGAGGTCGCGGGCATCGACGTCGCCGCACACGGCGAGTCGGCGTACGACATCCACACCGGCGGCGGCGGGGCGGGCTCCTCCGGCATCCTCGCACCCAAGACCGCCCCCCTCTCGCAGAGCGAAGGAGCACGCGCATGAAGCTCGTGACCGCGGTCATCAAGCCGCACAAGTGGGAGGACGTCCGCGAGGCCCTCGAGACCTTCGGCGTCACCGGGATGACCGTCAGCGAGGTCAGCGGCTACGGCCGGCAGAAGGGCCACACCGAGGTCTACCGCGGTGCGGAGTACGACATCGCGCTGGTGCCCAAGATCCGCATCGAGATCGTCGTCGACGACGGCGAAGCCAACGACGTGGTCGACATCGTGGTCAAGACGGCGCAGACCGGTCGCATCGGCGACGGCAAGGTCTGGATCAGCCCCGTCGAGACCGTGGTGCGGGTCCGCACCGGGGACCGCGACAGCGCCGCCCTGTGACCTGACCTGTGACCTGACCTGTGACCTGACCTGTGACCTGACCTGTGACCTGACCTGTGACCTGACCTGTGACCTGACCTGTGACCTGACCTGTGACCTGACCTGTGACCTGACCTGTGACCCGGCTCCGCCAGCACTGACGCACCGGCCCGGCTCCCCAGGGAGCCGGGCCGGTGCCATGATCGGCCCACCCACATCCCCCGGAGGCCCCCGTGAAGCTCGTCACCGCCGTCGTCAAGCCCCACAAGTGGGAGGACGTCCGCGCCGCCCTCGAGACCGTCGGCGTGACCGGCATGACGGTGAGCGAGGTCAGCGGCTACGGCCGGCAGAAGGGCCACACCGAGGTCTACCGCGGCGCGGAGTACGACATCGCGCTGGTGCCGAAGGTCCGCATCGAGATCGTGGTGGACGACGCCGACGTCGCGAGCGTCGTCGACGCGATCAGCACGAGCGCGCAGACCGGGCGCATCGGTGACGGCAAGGTGTGGGTCGTGCCGGTCGAGTCGGTCGTGCGGGTGCGCACGGGCGACCGCGACGCCGCGGCGATCTGATGACCGCGTGAGCGCACGGGAGCGGGCGCAGCGCACGGCCGACGCCGACGCGCTGTGCGCCAAGGCCTGGGCCGACGTCGGGGCACCCGACTCCGGGCTCGCGCTCGTGGCCGTCGGTGGCTACGGCCGCGGGGAGCTCGCTCCGCACTCCGACCTCGACCTGGTGCTGGTCTCCGACGCGCCGCCGGGGGAGCCGAGCGGCGAGGACCCGGTCGTGCGGCAGGTGGCCGAGCAGGTGTGGTACCCGCTGTGGGACGCCGGCGCGAACGTCGACCACTCGGTGCGCACCCTGCCCGAGATGCTCACCGCGGCCGACGGTGACCTGCGGGTCGCCGCGGGGTTGCTCGACGTGCGCCACGTCGCCGGCGACCCCAACCTCACCCTGCGGCTGCGCACGACGATGCTCGCGCACTGGCGCCGCCACGCCCGCGAGCGGCTGCCCGCGCTGCAGAGGCTGGTGCGCCAGCGGCACGCGCTGATGGGCGAGCTCGCCCACGAGTCGGTGCCCGACCTCAAGGAGGCCGAGGGCGGCATCCGCGACGCCACCGTGCTCAAGGGGCTCGTGGCGACCTGGCTGGTCGACGTGCCCCACGTCGAGCTCGAGCGCAGCCGCATCGCGCTGCTCGACGTGCGCGACCACCTCCACGCCGTCGCGGGCCGCGCGACCGACCGGGTCGCCCCCGAGACCTGGGGCGAGCTCGGCGTCCGGCTCGGCCTCGCCGACGCCCGCGCGGCCCAGGTGCACGTGCGCGAGCTCGGACGCCGCATCACGCACCTGTCCCGGCTCACGTGGCGCCGCGTCGACGACGTGCTCGACCGGCCCGCCTCACCGGCCCGGGCCCGGCGCCCGCAGCTGCTTCCCGTCGCCGAGGGGGTCGCGCTGGCCGGCGGCGAGATCGTGCTGCAGCGCACGGCCCGCCCGGCCCAGGACCCCGTGCTGCTGCTGCGCGCCGCCGCCGAGGCCGCCGAGCGAGACGTCGTCCTCGCCCCGCCGACCGCGGCCCGGCTCGCCCGCGAGTGCCCGCCGCTGCCCGACCCGTGGCCCGCCGAGGCGCGACGGCTGCTGGTGCGGCTGCTCGCGTCGGGGCCGGGGCTGCTGGGCACCTGGGAGACGCTCGAGGAGACGGGCGCGCTGACGGGGTTCCTCCCCGAGTGGGAGCGGATCCGGCTGCTGCCGCACGCCTCGGCCATCCACCGCTTCACCGTCGACCGTCACGTCGTCGAGACCTGCATGGAGGCCGCCGCCCTCATCCGCCGGGTGGCCCGCCCCGACGTCCTCATGGTCGCGGCGCTCCTGCACGACATCGGCAAGGGCGGGCTCACCGAGCACAGCGTCGCGGGCGAGCCGATCGCGCGCCGCATCGCGACCCGGATCGGCTTCGACCCCGCAGCCGTCGACCTGGTCGCCCTGCTCGTGCGCTGGCACCTGCTGCTGGCCGAGACCGCGACGACGCGCGACCCCGACGACCCCGCCACCGTCGAGGCGCTCGCCTCCCGGCTCGGCACGGCCGAGGCCCTCGACCTGCTCACCGTGCTCACCGAGGCCGACGCCCGGGCGGCCTCGCCCAAGGCGTGGTCGTCGTGGCGCTCGGGACTGGTTCTCGGGCTCGCCCGGCGCGCGCACGCCGCCCTCACCTCGGGCGACGCGCCGTCGGCGCCTGCCGAGGACTCGGTCGCGGTGCCGCCGGAGGTGGTGCGCGGCGGGGTGTCGATCACGGTCGAGACGGCCGACGACGGCGCCCGGGTCACCACCGTCGCGCCCGACCGGGTCGGGCTGCTGGCCGACCTCGCCGCCACGTTCGGCCTCCAGCGCGTCGGCATCCGCGCGGCACGCGTCTGGTCGCAGGAGCAGTACGGCGTCTCGGTGTGGGAGGTCTCCGACGAGCACGTCGACGCCACGATCCTGCGCCAGCGCTACGACGCCATCGTCGAGGGCCGCCTCGACCCCGGGACCCGTCTGGCGCCGCCGCCGGGCCAGTCGCTCGACCCGACGGTCGTCGTACGCCACGAGGCCTCGGCGCAGTCGACCGTCATCGAGGTGCGCACCACCGACCGCCCCGGTGTCGTCTACCTCGTCTGCGCCGCGCTGGCCCGCCTCGACATCGCGGTCCGCTCGGCCCACCTCGACACCCTCGGACCTCAGGCCGTCGACGTCTTCTACGTCCAGGAGGCCGCCGCCGGCGTCCTGTCCGACACCCGCTCCGCCCAGGCCGCCCACGCCGTTCGCGAGGCTCTGACCGGCTGAGGGTGGGGAATCCCAGCATCGGCTGGGATCCTCACGGAGCCGCCGCGGACGGCAAGGCTGCGGCGAGTCCGCCCCGCTCACCGCACGCCGTTAGGCTTGCGAGGTCCCCGAGAACCAGAGGAACCGTCTTGTTCGCCACGCTGTCCGACCGCCTCGCCGACACCTTCCGCAACCTGCGGGGCAAGGGTCGGCTCTCCGATGCCGACATCGACGCCACCGCGCGCGAGATCCGCATCGCGCTGCTGGAGGCCGACGTCGCGCTGCCGGTGGTCAAGGAGTTCGTGGGCGCGGTCAAGGAGCGGGCCCGCGGCGCCGAGGTCTCGGGCGCGCTCAACCCGGCCCAGCAGATCATCAAGATCGTCGACGAGGAGCTCGTCGCGATCCTCGGCGGCGAGACCCGCCGGCTGCGCTACGCCAAGAGCGGTCCGACCGTCATCCTGCTCGCCGGTCTGCAGGGTGCGGGCAAGACGACGCTCGCCGCCAAGCTCGCGCTGTGGCTCAAGGAGCAGGGCAAGACCCCGATGCTGGTGGCCTGCGACCTGCAGCGGCCGAACGCCGTGCAGCAGCTCCAGGTCAACGGTGAGCGCGTCGGCGTCCCCGTCTACGCCCCGGCGCCGGGCAACGGCGTCGGCAACCCGGTCGAGGTGGCGAAGGAGTCGATCGAGGAGGCCAAGCGCCGCCTGCACGACGTCGTCATCGTCGACACCGCCGGTCGCCTCGGCGTCGACGCCGAGCTGATGCAGCAGGCCGCCGACATCCGCGACGCCGTGCAGCCCGACGAGGTGCTCTTCGTCGTCGACGCGATGATCGGTCAGGACGCCGTCCAGACGGCGCAGGCCTTCCTCGACGGCGTGGGCTTCGACGGCGTCGTGCTCACCAAGCTCGACGGCGACGCCCGCGGTGGCGCCGCGCTCTCGGTCGCCTCGGTCACCGGTCGCCCGGTCATGTTCGCCTCCAACGGCGAGAAGATGACCGACTTCGACCTGTTCCACCCCGACCGCATGGCCTCGCGCATCCTCGACATGGGCGACGTCCTGACCCTGATCGAGCAGGCCGAGAAGACCTTCGACCAGGAGCAGGCGGCCAAGGCGGCCGGCAAGCTGTTCGGTGGTCAGGGCGAGTTCACCCTCGACGACTTCCTCGAGCAGATGCAGCAGGTCCGCAAGCTCGGCTCGATGAGCAAGATCATGGGGATGCTGCCCGGGATGGGGCAGTTCCGCGAGCAGCTCGAGAACTTCGACGAGCGCGAGATCGACCGCATCCAGGCGATCATCCAGTCGATGACGCCGGCCGAGCGCGCCAACCCCAAGATGATCGACGGCTCGCGCCGCCTGCGCATCGCCAAGGGCTCGGGCCGCACCGTCACCGATGTCAACGGGCTCGTCGACCGCTTCTTCGAGGCGCGCAAGATGATGCAGCAGATGGCCAAGGGCGGCGGCATGCCGGGGATGCCTGGGATGCCGGGCATGCCCGGGGCGGGCAAGCACGGCGGCAAGGCCAAGGCGCAGGCCAAGAAGGGCAAGGGGCGCCGGGTCTCGGGCAACCCCGCCAAGGCCGCCCAGCAGGCCGCGGCCGACAAGGAGAAGGCAGCCGCGTCGGCCGGCAGCAACCCGTTCGGTCTGCCGGCGGGCGAGGAGGTCGACTACGAGAAGGCGGCGGCCAACCTCAACCTGCCGAAGGACTTCTCGAAGTTCCTCAAGTAGCCCGGGGCGTCGACAGGTGCGCGTCCTGGTCGTCGACGGCGCGAACGTCGTGGGCGCCCGCCCCGACGGGTGGTGGAAGGACCGCGCGGGCGCGGCCCGCCGCCTGCACGAGGGGCTGCTGGTCGCCGACCTCCCGGCCGACGCCGTCGTGCTCGTGCTCGAGGGGGCGGCCAAGGGCGGAGTGCGCGCCGGTCGCGACAACGACGTCACGACCGCCCACGCGAAGCGCAGCGGCGACGACGAGATCGTCGCGCAGACGCGGGCCGCGGCCGAGCGCGGTGACACCGTCACCGTCGTGACGGCCGACCAGATGCTGCGCGCCCGCGCCGCGGCGGCCGGCGCCACCATGTCGCTCGGACCCGCCTGGCTGCTCGACCTGCTCTGAGCGCGGGAGGCGCCGGTTCAGCTCGAGGCGACCCGGTTGATCGCCAGCGCCACGGCACCGACGACCTGGGAGCGGTCCTCCAGGCGCCCCGCCACGACCTGCAGGGCCGCGGAGGTCTCGGGCTGGGCGTAGCGCCCGACCGCCCACCGCACGCCGTCGACCAGCGACGGCACGCGGCCCACGGGCCCGCCCATCACGATCAGCTCGGGGTTGAGGCTGTTGGCGAGGTCGGCCACGGCGCGCCCGACCTGGCGCCCGGCGTCCGACAGCACGCGGCGCACGCCGCGGTCGCCGCCCGCCTCGAGGGCCTGCACGTCCGCCCAGCTCAGCGTCTCGCCGTACGCCGGTCGCAGCAGGTCCATGAGCCGGGGGCCGGACGCGAGCGTCTCCAGGCAGCCGCGGTGGCCGCAGCGGCACACCGGCCCGTCCTCGCCGACCTGCACGTGGCCGATCTCGCCGGCCGCGCCGGTCGCGCCGCGGTGCAGCCGTCCGCCCAGCACGATCCCGGCGCCGAGGCCGCTGGCGATCTTGATGTAGATGACGTCGTGGGCGCCGCGCGCGGCTCCCTGGGACAGCTCGGCGAGCGCTCCGAGGTTGGCGTCGTTGTCGGCGAACACCGGCACGCCGAGCCGGCGCCGCAGCTCCTCGCCGGGGTGCATGCCGCGCCAGCCCGGCATGATCGGGGTGCGGATGCCGGCCGAGCGGCGGTCGATCGGGGCCGGCACGCACATGCCGACGGCCGTGAGCTCGTCGGGACGGAACCCGCCCCGCTCCACGAGCTCCCGCACGATCTCGTCGACGCGGTCCAGGGCCTGCCCGCCGTCGGCGTCGACGTCGAGGTGCGCCTCGTCCTCCGCGCGTACGACGCCCGCCCGGTCGGCGACCGCGACCCGGACGTGCTCGTGGCCGAAGTCGACGCCGGCCACGGCGCCGGCCGGTGCGCTGAGCGCCACGAGCACCGGCGGCCGGCCGCTGCCGCCCTTGTGCGGCCGGCCCCGGTCGGCGGTCTCGACGACCTGGCCGCCGCGGATCAGGTCGGCCACGAGGCTGGAGACCGTGGTGCGGGAGAGACCGGTGCTGCGCACGACGTCGGCGCGGCTCATCGGCCCCTCGGCGGCGAGCGTCGCGAGGACCGTGCGCTGGTTGGCGGCGCGCAGCCGCTCGAGCGCTCCTGCTCCCGACCTCACCGCCACGGCGCACAGTCTAGGTCCATTAGTCCGGACCGGGGAGGAAGGTGAACGTGAACACTCGGCCTTTGCGCAGGGGCCGGGACGAAAGCGGGCCGCGTCCTCGGCGACGTGCGGACCGCCCGGCGTAGGGTCCGCCGCGTGAGCGCACTGCGGGTCAGCGGACCGGTCCTGCCCGACGGCGAGAGCCGCGACCTCTACCTCGTCGACGGTCGGGTGACCCTCGAGCCGCAGGCCGGCGCCGAGACGGTCGCGACCGGGTGGGTCGTCCCGGGGCTCGTCGACGCGCACTGCCACATCGGCCTCGACGAGCACGGCGAGGTCGACCGGGCCACGACCGAGGCCCAGGCCGTCGCGGACCGCGACGCCGGCGCCCTGCTGCTGCGCGACTGCGGCAGCCCGGCCGACACCCGCTGGGTGCAGGAGCGCGAGGACCTCCCGCGACTGGTGCGCGCCGGGCGCCACGTCGCCCGCACCAAGCGCTACATCCGCAACTTCGCCCACGAGGTCGACCCCGACGACGTGGTGGCCCAGGTCGAGCAGGAGGCGCGGCGCGGGGACGGTTGGGTCAAGCTGGTCGGCGACTGGATCGACCGGGCCGAGGGCGACCTCACCCCGTCGTTCCCGGCCGCGACGTTCGCCGCCGCCATCGAGGCCGCCCACGCGCTCGGTGCGCGTGTGACCGCCCACTGCTTCGGTCGTGACGTCCTGCCGGGCCTGATCGAGGCCGGCATCGACTGCATCGAGCACGGCACCGGGCTGACCCCCGACCTCGTCGAGACGATGGTCGAGCACGGCACCGCGCTCGTGCCGACCGTGATGCAGCTCGAGAACTTCCCGGGCTACGCCCGTCAGGCCGAGGGCCGCTTCCCGGCGTACGCCGCCACGATGGACGACCTCTACCGCCGCCGTCGCGAGACGGTCATGGCGGCCTTCGAGGCGGGGGTGCCGCTCTTCGCCGGCACCGACGCCGGCGGTGTGCTCGCGCACGGGCTGCTCGCCGACGAGGTGCGCGAGCTCGCGGCGTACGGCCTGCCGGTCGAGGACGCGCTCGGCGCCGCCTCGTGGCGGGCGCGGGAGTGGCTGGGGTGGAACGCCGCCCTCGACGAGGGCGCGCCGGCCGACCTGGTGGTCTACGACGCCGACCCGCGCGCCGACGTCACGGTGCTGGCGCGGCCCGCACGGGTCGTGCTGCGCGGGCGGGTCGTCGCCTGAGGTGGCCTCGCGCACGCGACGGCGTCCGGATTTTCCCGGCCCCGCCCGGTCTGGCAGGATTGCGGGCTGAGTCCTGCCCGCCACGGTCCCTCTCACCCGGGGCGGTGCACGGCCCATCGGAGGACTCGGCCCGGTGCCCCACACGGGGTCCGATCCCTCCACCACCACCACACTTCGAGGAGACACCACAGACGTGGCCGTCAAGATCCGTTTGAAGCGCCTGGGCAAGGTCCGGGTGCCGCAGTACCGCATCGTCGTCGTCGACTCGCGCAAGAAGCGCGACGGCAAGGTGATCGAGGAGATCGGCAAGTACCACCCGAAGGAGGACCCCTCCTACATCTCGGTGGTCTCCGACCGGGCGCAGTACTGGCTCGGCGTCGGCGCGCAGCCGTCCGAGGCCGTCGCCAAGATCCTCAAGATCACCGGTGACTGGCACAAGTACAAGGGCATGACGGAGGGCGCCGAGGGCACCCTCAAGACCGCCGAGCCGAAGCCCGACAAGCTCGAGCTCTTCAACGCCGCTCTCGCCGACGCCCACGGCAGCTCCGCCGCCGAGGCCACCACCAAGAAGTCCGCGGCCAAGAAGCCGGCCAAGGCCGACGAGAAGGCCGACGAGAAGCAGGACGGCGCCGCCGAGGCGCAGGCCCTCACCCCGGCCGACGAGACCCCCGAGGGCGCCACCGCGGCGGCCGAGGAGGCCGAGGCCGCCGAGAAGCCGGCCGAGTCCTCCGACTCGGACTCCTGAGATGCTGGCCGACGCTCTCGAGCACCTGGTCCGCGGCGTGGTCGAGCACCCCGACGACGTCGTGGTCCGCGACAAGCAGCTGCGTCGCGGCTCGATCCTCGAGGTCCGGGTCCACCCCGACGACCTCGGCAAGGTGATCGGGCGCGGCGGCCGCACCGCCACGGCGTTCCGCACCGTCATCGGCGCCCTCGCCGGGCGCGACGGGGCGCGGATCGACTTCGTGGATGTCGACCGGCGCCGCTGAGCCCACGCGCGACCCCGGTGCCGGTCCGTCCGGCACCGAGGTCGTCGTCGGCCGCATCGGCAAGCCGCACGGTCTGCGCGGCGAGGTGACGATCGACGTACGCACCGACGAGCCCGAGCGGCGGTTCGCCCCTGGAGCAGTGCTCCGGGCCGAGCCGCCCTCGGGCTCGGCGTCGTCTCTGCGCAGGCTCACCGTGGCGCGGGCCCGGTGGCACCAGTCGACGCTGCTGCTGGCCTTCGAGGAGCTGCCCGACCGCACCGCCGCCGAGGGTGCGCGCGGCACGCTGCTCCACACCACCATCGCCGCCGGCGAGTCGCCCGAGGACCCCGACGAGTTCTACGACCACCAGCTGGTCGGGCTCGCCGTCCACGACCTCGACGGCGCCCGCATCGGCACCGTCGCCGGGCTGCTGCACGGCGGCGCCCAGGACCTGCTGCGCGTCGACACGCCCGAGGGTCGCGAGGCGCTGGTCCCGTTCGTCACCGCGCTCGTGCCGGAGGTCGACCTCGACGCCGGCCGCGTCGTGGTGGCCGACCGCCCCGGCCTCGTCACGCCGTTCCCCGACGACGAGTGAGCGCGGGCTGACCGGGTGAGGCTCGACTACCTGACCATCTTCCCGGGCTACCTCGACGCGCTGCGCGAGTCGCTGCCCGGCAAGGCCGTCGACAAGGGGCTCATCGAGGTCCACGTCCACGACCTGCGCCGGTGGACCCACGACCGTCACCGCACGGTCGACGACAGCCCGTTCGGCGGCGGTGCCGGGATGGTGATGCGCCCCGAGCCGTTCGGAGAGGCCTTCGACGAGTTGGGGGTCGACGCCTCGACCACGGTCGTCGTCCCCACGCCCTCGGGCACCCCGCTCACCCAGGAGCTCGCCCGGTCCTTGGCGCAGCGCGAGCGGCTGGTCTTCTGCTGCGGGCGCTACGAGGGCATCGACCAGCGCGTCCTCGACCACGCCGCCACCCGCGCCGAGGTCGTGGAGGTGTCGCTGGGCGACTACGTCCTCAACGGCGGCGAGGTGGCGGCGCTCGCCGTCACCGAGGCCGTGGTGCGACTGCTGCCCGGCTTCATGGGCAACGCCGCCTCGCTGGTCGAGGAGTCGCACGAGGACGGTCTGCTCGAGCACCCCGTCTACACCCGTCCGGCGAGCTGGCGCGGGCTCGACGTCCCGCCGGTGCTGCTGTCCGGCGACCACGCCCGCATCGCGGCGTGGCGACGCGAGCGCGCCGAGGAGCGCACCGCGACGCGCCGTCCCGACCTGCTGCGCCCCGCCTCGCTCGGCGCGGCGGGGGAGTGGACCCCCGAGCGCGCCACCCGCGGGGACGCGGAGGAGCTGCTGACGCTGCAGCTGGCCTGCTGGGTCTCCGAGGCGATCGCCAACGACGACCTCACCATCCCCCCGCTGCACGAGGGTCTGGACGACGTGCGCGCGTCGATCGCGACCTGGGAGACCACCGTCGTGCGCGTCGACGGCCGGCTCGTCGGATCCGTGCGCGGACGCCTCGACCCCGACCACCCCCGGGTCTGGGAGGTGGGCCGGCTCATGGTCGCCCCCGACCTGCGCGGGCGCGGTCTGGGCCGGGCCCTGCTCGAGCACGTCCACGCTCTCGCGCCCGCCGCCGTGTCGACGTACCGCCTGTTCACGGGCAAGGCGAGCACCCGCAACCTCACGATGTACCGCAAGGCGGGCTACCGCCCCGTGCGCACGCTCGACGGGCCCTCCGGGCCGGTCGTCCTCGAGCGCCGGCGCCGCTGAGGCCGGTCCTCCCGAGGGGATTTCTGGGGGGTGCGGCCCGTGTGGCAGACTCAACCCTCGGCCCTGACCGGCCCGGCTCTGCCACAGGGGAGCCCGGTTGCCGCAGGCGCATCGCACCACCTCCGTGAAACGTCCCCGATTCCGTGGCTGACCTGTGGCATCTGCGAGGAGCACCATGAGCAACCTGATCGCCGAGCTCGGCAACGCCTCGAAGCGCGACGACGTCCCCTCCTTCCGTGCTGGCGACACCGTCAAGGTGCACGTCAAGGTCGTCGAGGGCAACCGCTCCCGCGTCCAGGTCTTCCAGGGTGTGGTCATCCGCGTGCACGGCTCCGGCGTGGGCCGCACCTTCACCGTCCGCAAGGTCTCCTTCGGCGTCGGTGTCGAGCGGACCTTCCCGCTGAACTCCCCGATCTTCGAGCAGATCGAGGTCGTCACCCGCGGTGACGTGCGCCGCGCCAAGCTCTACTACCTGCGCAACCTGCGCGGCAAGGCCGCCAAGATCAAGGAGCGCCGCGAGGCCTGAGCCCCGGCTCCCCGATCTCCCGCGTGACGACCGACGACGCCACCGCGTCCACCGAGCCGAGGCGCCGCCCCGAACGGCGGCACCTGCCCCTGTGGCAGGAGTCCCTCGTGCTCCTCGTGGTCGCGGTGGTGCTCGCCGTCGTCCTCAAGACCTTCTTCGTCCAGGCGTTCTACATCCCGTCGGAGTCGATGGAGCCCGGGCTGGTCAAGGACGACCGGATCCTCGTGCAAAAGGTCTCCTACTGGCGCGGCAGCCCGCAGCGCGGTGACGTCGTGGTCTTCGAGGACCCCGGTGGGTGGCTGCCCACCGACGAGGTCCCGAGCCCGGGCAACCCCGTCTCCGACGTGCTCACCAGGGTCGGCCTGATGCCGAGCGGTGGTCACCTCGTCAAGCGCGTCATCGGCGTCGCGGGCGACACCATCGTCTGCTGCGACGACAACGGCGATCTGCAGGTCAACGGCGTCGCGATCGACGAGTCGGCGTACGTGCGCGACGACCCCGACTCGCCCTGCAACGGGCCGATGCCGGCCAGCAGGTGCAACTGGACCGCCGGGCCCGTGCCCGAGGGCCACGTGTTCGTGATGGGCGACAACCGTGCCAACTCCGCGGACTCCTCGCAGAAGCTGTGCCTGCCCGACGTGACCGAGTGCGTCCCCGGTCGCGAGTTCGTGCCCGACGACCTCGTCGTCGGCAAGGTCTTCGCCCTCGTGTGGCCGCTCAGCCGGTTCGGCGGGGTCACCGGGGCCGGCGGCACCTTCGACGAGGTGCCCGCCGGCACCTCGTGAGCAGCTGGGAGCACCTCTCGTGAGCACCCTGCCCCGAGGATCGACCGTCCGGCGCGACGCCGGCATCTACGGCTACGAGCGCGCCCTGCGCCGCCAGGGGATCGAACCGATCGCCGGCGCCGACGAGGCCGGCCGCGGTGCCTGCGCCGGCCCCCTCGTCGCCGGTGCCTGCATCCTGCCCGCCGGCAGGGCCGGGATCGTGCCCGGTCTGGCCGACTCCAAGCTGTTGACCGAGAAGGCCCGCGAGCGGGTCTACGCCCAGGTCGTGCGTCGTGCGCTGGCCTGGTCGGTGGTCGTCGTCTCGCACGAGGAGTGCGACCGCCTCGGCATGCACGTGGCCAACCTCCAGGCGCTGCGGCGGGCCGTCGCAGCGCTCGAGGTCGCGCCGGCGTACGTGCTCACCGACGGCTTCCCCGTCGACGGGCTCGGTGCGCCGGGGCTCGCGGTCTGGAAGGGCGACCGCGTCGCGGCCTGCATCGCCGCCGCCTCGGTGCTGGCCAAGGTGACCCGCGACCGGATCATGACCGAGCTCGACGCGTCGTGGCCGGCGTACGACTTCAAGACGCACAAGGGCTACATCACCGAGGTGCACACGGCGGCCCTCACGACCCACGGGCCCTCGCCGGTGCACCGGATGCGCTTCGTCAACGTGCGGCGCGCCGCCGGCCTCGAGGACCCCGATGACGTGGTCGCGTCTAAGGTCGTCTCGTGAGCGCGGAGGACCTCGAGAAGTACGAGACCGAGATGGAGCTGACGCTCTACCGCGAGTACCGCGACGTCGTCGGCATCTTCAAGTACGTCGTCGAGACCGACCGCCGCTTCTACCTGTGCAACCAGGTGGACGTGAAGGCGCGCAGCGAGGCCGGCGAGGTCTTCTTCGAGGTGTCGATGAGCGACGCCTGGGTCTGGGACATGTACCGCCCGGCGCGCTTCGCCAAGACCGTCAAGGTGCTGACGTTCAAGGACGTCAACGTCGAGGAGCTGAACCAGGCGGACATCGACGTCCCCAAGTCCTCCTGATCCACGTCGCCTGCCAAGCCGGTCCTGTCTGGACCGCACTGCCCTGCTGAGCGCGTGAGCACCACCCGCGCCGCCCGTCGTCCCTAAGATCGGATCGTCGCCGGTGGGAGGGCGACCGCACCACGTCGGGGGCCGCACAGGGGAGTGCAGCCGGATGGACAGTTCGGGCGCGTTGGGAGACGACCGTCCTCGTCGCCGTCTCCGTCGTCGTCCGCACCGGAGCGAGCACGGCGCCGCCGCCGTGGAGTTCGCGCTTCTGGTGCCGGTGATCTGCCTCGTGGTGTTCGCGACCATCTCCTACGCCTACATGTTCAGCTTCCGGCAGGCGCTCTCGCAGGCCGCGGCCGAGGGCGCCCGGGCCTCGGTCGGCGCGACGGTGACGGGGACCTGCCCCACCGCTGCCGCGACGTACTCCGCCACCACGTGCCCCGCCCAGGCCGCAGCGGCCGCCGCTGTGGCCCGGGCCCTGGACGGCTACGGCATGACCTGCAACGGCGCGACCCACCTCACCTGCGCCATCACGCCGCCGACCGCCTGCTCGGGTGCGGCCGCGAGCCCCGTCGCCGGCGGGCAGTGCGTGACGGTCACGGTGACCTACCCCTACCGCGACCACGACCTGCTGCCGAGCGTGCCCGGGGTCGGCTTCACCCTGCCCGAGACCCTGCGCTTCTCCTCGACGGTCGTGGTGCGGTGACCGGCTCGCCGACCCGCCCCCGGGAGGACCGGGGCGCGGCCGCCCTGCTCCTGACCCTCGTCATCTGCTTCGTGCTGCTGCCGCTCAGCGCTCTCGCCGTGGACATCGGCAAGCAGCGGATCGCGCGCCGTGACGTGCAGGCCATCGCCGACACGACCGCGCTCGACATGGCCCGCATCCTCGGCGCCGGCACCCAGCCGACCGACACCATGGCGACGGCCAGTGCCGCGCGCAGCACCGGCTCCGTCGGCCGCACACCCGTGGTGTCGGTCCACGTCGGCTACGTCGCGCCGACCGCGCCGTTCCGCTCCGACCAGTCCCTGGGGTGCGGCGGGGAGGCGAGCGCCTACAACGACTACTTCGCACGGGCAGCCACGTCCGAGCAGCGCAACGCCGTGCTGGTCGTCGTCAGGACGAGCGTCGACTTCTCACTGCGACCCGGCGACGGAGCGGCGTGCCGCTCGGCCATCGCCGGGGTGCCGGGGTCAGGGTCGACGGCGGGGCAGGCGGCCACGGCCTGCTACACGGTCGGCTCCTTCGCTGCCGCGGTCGACACCCGCAACGCCGCGCTCATCGACCCCCTCATGCGGATGCTCGCGCAGCAGACGGGCGTGTTCAGCAACTCGGCGGCGGTCTCGGCACTCAGCTTCCAGGGGCTCGCCACCTCACAGGTCGACCTCGCCCAGCTCTCAGCGGGCCTCCGCCTCGGCTCTGTGCAGGAGCTGGCCACCGCAACGGTCGGACTCCACGACCTCTACGTCGCGACCCTGGCCGCGCTCGTGCAGCCGCGCAACGCCTCCTCGGTGGCTGCGCTGGGCACCCTCGTGCAGACGTCCACCTCGACCCGGGCGAGCGTCGCCCTCGGTCGGATCCTGGCGATCGGCAGCGGCGCG
>Ga0325401_1001450_pt1 | contig 19983 bp, 5 predicted proteins | sample PopdelMetagenome_FD_205666 | JGI IMG/M metagenome (GOLD analysis project Ga0325401, IMG submission 205666) | Populus deltoides microbial communities from Bellville, Georgia, United States - Xylem-PdKOR-R2 | ecosystem: Host-associated > Plants > Phyllosphere > Stem > Wood/Secondary xylem | place... | reverse complement strand
AAAAAAAAAAATCAAAATTTTTGGGAACACACCTTAAGTAAGATGTGGTTAAGCGACGACAGGGTATGAAAAGTGCTTTCAATCAACTTTATGAACTGTCACCATTTTAGGGACAACAGGAACTTAATGATGAATTTGCAGTTTGCTTGGATCGGCACTAAAGATATTTACTTTATAAATACATAGCTTAATACTGTCGTACCATTATTTTCACCTAAAGAGAATACCCATCCAACATGCTTGTGCACTTGTATTCATCTTGTTCTGTCTTTCAGTTATTAAGCACTCCCTTAATTTTGTTACTGTCTTCTTGATCGTTTCTTGATTTCTTGACAGAAAGATCATCTTCTTGGGTTGGGGCATCGACTTTACCTTAATTTTGTTACTGTCTTCTCCTTGATCATTTCTTGATTTCTTGACAGATACGCTTACTCAGATGATGCAAGTGATGAGTTCGATAGGGATGATGGTACTTTAACACTCATTAAACCATCCACAATACCTTCTAAGGATGGTCGAAGTGCACTGGAACCTAGACCAGTGCAAGCCAGCAATGGAGCATCAAATAGTGATTCGGAAGAAGATAAGAGAGAGTAATGCAAATCTCAATTACGAAGCTCTAAAGCAGGTGTGCAATCATCGCTCTAAAGCAGGTGCAACCATCTGTTATTGTTGTATCTATCACTCCCTAAATATGCATCGAGAATTACTGCAGGAGCAAAATTATACAAGGCAAAAGTCTACTTTGGGATTGCAATAGGATGGCTTTTTCTTCAGTTCTTGTTTATCATTTTTGCTCGTGGTATTTCTATGTACGTTTTTTTAGATAAGATTTCTGTGTACTTGTTACAGTAATCCTTGAATGTGCATTATTGGTTATAGAGGAAACGATGGAGCATATTTTTGTTAAGTTTTGATACCTTATTGGATTGTAGTTCTCTAGCCATGTTTACGCATGCGGGGAATGGTAACTATATGAAAAAAAGTGATATGAGAACTTCTGTATTTTTACTTAAAGGACCATGTTGGAGTTGTCACTTGTTAATAAGAATGCCAAGGGAAAATTTCTGCTTAATTTGTTTTCGGTCCCCTACAAATGCTTGAAGAAGTGGATTTGACCGACAAATTTCTTAGCTAGTAAGCATCCAAAGGATGTTGCTAGAGTGGGGGATTTGGCTGATGCAAATTTAGACCAGAAAGAAAATGACTGTTGACTTGCTTGCATGTTGCTTTATAATCTCTACTATTTTAGCAGTTGATTGATTCTCCCCTTCTACTTGCCTTAATTTTCTAACTTTTAGCTATTCGGTTGTCGCAAATATCCTCTTGTGATTAGTTTCATTTGACTATTTTCGGAAATGTCTTATGTTTTTTGTCTCTTTCGTAGATGTAAGTAAATCTATTAGCATTAAGAGAGGACATGAACAAGAAGAAGAATTCGGCATTCTTAGAAGAGAGAAAATGACAAAAACTTCTCTACCAGAACTTTCCTATCTCTTTTGATTAACAGCTAATGGAACAACAAGAAATGCTCCTAGAACAGCATTAACAGGCAAAAACTATTCAATCTTTGCATAAAATGTAAAACTATTTCTTTTTATAATTGTAACAAGACATAATTTCAGTTCCAAAATAGTTTCATTAACTACATATATCGTCTCTCCATTCAATTCTGTTTTAGGAAAAAAATAAAAAAAAAATCTGTTGTGATACAACCGAGTCTCTGTCACTTCAATTCAAGACTGTTCTGGTCTAAATCACTCATTGTTAAGTCATGTATGCCTCAAATTTACAGCACATCATAGGGACACCCCAGATGGTTCGACTATTCTGCCTGCTTAAAGAAAGAGTTGGCCTGTAGTCCACTACCCTAGAGGACACGGGTCCTGATTACTGAACAAAGGCAATAATAGCCCTGCTAGTTTAGTTTGGATCTAGATTCATACAAATAACGTCACCAGATAAGACCTGTTCCCTATCCTGTTTTTTCTGTGTTGTCTCTAATCCGTACACTTTTGGTGATCTAATGAAGGGAGGTAAAGAGTAAAGACAATTAGGAGAATTCAGTTTCCAGTTCATTTCATTATCAAACAAGAAGCCATCAATCTGCGTTGATGATGGATTTGTCCTAGATTGAAGGGTGACGAGTTTCTTTGCAAACATGATAAAACTAATGGAAACCATTCAAAAATCGGGCAGCCAAACCTCTTTCCAGAAGGAGATAGTCTAGCCTTGTTGGTAAACCTCATTTGCAAGCTGCTATGAGCTTCAATTTGAAATCAGTTACCATGAAACATCCAGCAATCTAAAAGTGTAAAAAACACACTGTATATCTGATGTACTGCGTCACTAAATTCAAGCAAAACAAGCAGAGACAAAACTATTAGCCGAGATCGAATGAATTAGAAAAACGTATCTAGTAGGAATTCTTTATGTATCCAAACCAAATCGAAAGTTGAATCCACAAATTGTCAAAGTTACACTAATGCCAGCTGGAGATTACGTTGTTAAAGAAAAAAAATGACATGAAACGCTTCCAAATTTATTCAAGCACAAAAAGGTCCCAGTTTTTGTCATATCTTGCAGGACTTTCTGTCTGTGACGGATCTCAACCTTGAAATGTATCTGGCATCAACCTTCATGAAATCAATGGTAAACAGAAATTAAACAAAGGGACAATCATCAAGTGACAAAATTGGTTTCAGTGGGCAAGAATTAGCTGCGTTATCTAATTGTAAAAGTTCTAATGCAACAGCTTAGTTGAGTGATGGTCACAAGCACCATAGCCATGCGTCATTTCTGTAGATTTTCAATAGGAGTTAGAAAAGAAACCTTATGCAGATTCATCCTCAATAAATGCAGGTTTAGTTACTTCAGTTGTCATTTCCAATAACTAACATTCATATTTCCTTTGATCAATGGAAAAAACACCGACTACCTACACATATTTAAACCAACCTTTACTACCTTTCCCGTATCATCAAAGCTTGTTCAGTTTCATTTCCAAATGCATTTAACTCGGGTCACAAATAGATTAGTCCGGGAGAATTTTAATGCTAGGAAAAGAAAACTGATTCTTCATATAATATATAGTAAGAAAATCACACATACAACAATTCCCATATGAACAAGTGGAACAAAATCTAGAATGTGGTGCCCAAACAAACAATATGCTTACAGTGTGGAAGCATTCAGGTTGAGAGACCTGGCTATTCAAGAGAGAGCTGCACCAAATCTTCCCAAAGAACTCTACTTGTTCTGATCCACGGAAAATTAACTGATGATACATAAAAGAACTAGAGTGCACAGGGCAGCCCCCTATTAACCAGCACCACATCACCCAAACACTTCACAAAAAATTCAAAGAATGTGTCCTAGTTTCTAAATCGGCAAAACTTATCCATTCCTTCACTGAGATCTCCTCCTCAGGTGCTGAGATACAGGATAACCCTCGAAGAAATCCAAGACAGCACTCTCTAAATCCTCCACTGAATACTTGATATAATTTTCCGGATGCTTTCCACTCTCTATGTGACTCCTGAACCGTCCAAGAAATGACCTATAAGCTGGGATCAACTTCTCAGATATAGAAATTCGAAGCTCCTCCCGAAGCTGAGAATCCGGAATCAACCATGTTGCTTGAGTCCTGTGAACCTCCTCAAACATAGCATTGAAGGTCTTAAACCTCTCTCTCAAAGCACTCTTTGAGACACCAGAAGAGAAACTCCCACTTACATGTAACCCCTCATCCCTCAAGCAATACAAAACACTCACCCAGGTTGCTCTCTGGTGACTAGTTGCCGCCTGCCTGAATTTTCCTGTTAGCTTTCTCAAGTAATCATCTCCAATCATTTCTCTCAATTCTGGTGACCCTTTAATCTTCTGAACAATATAGTGAACATTGTTCATTATAAACAGATGGGCCAACGATGCATCCTTGTAGTGCTTGGACTTGCCCTCCAAATTGAATTGCAAAATCACAATAATCCAAATCAAATGAAGGGCTAAAGGGGTTTTCCCCTCTAGTTCAGCAAATTCCATATCAGGTGTAGTTGGATCACCCGAATATCTTGACCCAGTTGATGGTTTTGACATAATAAGCTCAATCAAGGTCTGCTTATAATCCGAAATCAAACTGATGTAATTCATCACATACCTTGTCAATGGATGAATTGTCCCTCCAGGCACCGGAACCCTCGAAGGCTCACGCAAAACAGCACTCTCAAACTCAGATAAAATCCCCCTAGCAGCCTCAGCCAATCTTGACAAAATCTCAGCAGCCTGGACTCGAATGGAATCAGCAGATTTTGATTCAAAAACAACCTCAATATCAGGCAACAAGTCCATCAAAGCATCGTGTAAGTCCAAAATCTTGAACATTTTCTCAGGAGATCTCCTGCTAATACTAATTGCCTCAGCAAAATTAAACAATTGAATGGCTGGACCCTTGACAGTCTCCATAAAACAAGCATCGTCGATAGCAGTACCAATCCCATAAAAAATCTCCTCACAAAGCTTCTTCTCACTAGCAAACAATATCCTAACACAAACCTTGGCCGCCCTAATCCACCTCCTGATCTTGGTCTCCAAAGCCTCCCATTCTAGTCTCTGAATATCCCCAATACTCAACTTCTCAATCCCAAGTCTCCGAAAACTCGCATCCACAGCTGATTTCCTCACACTCCCATAAACCTGAATACACTCCCTCAAGTACCCCGCAGAGATCATCCGTTTAGCAATGGACTGAAGGTCTGCTACAGCTTCTTGAGGAATCAAATCGATCTCACGAATACTACTCGTAGATCGATAACTAGCACTACTATTACTCGAATCTGCACGCTGTATAGGATCTAAAGCATCAACATGATCACCACCACCACCACCAACTTCCTCCTGGTCAAATTCATTGCTGCTTCCTACCGAACTAGTATTGTGGTTCAAAGAAGAAGCAGGAGCAGGAGCATGATCAAGAATGAAAAGAGAGTCTACTTCAACAGGGCTTGTATGGTTAATAAGGATATTGCGGAACTCATCTTCAAGTCTAGCCATGGCGATCTGTATAGCAGAGTTGACTTTGTTACTATTACTATCTTGATCATGATGATGGGATGAAGGAGGTGATATTGAAGTCGATGACATAGACCTTTGGATTTCATCAACAGCTTGTAAGTATAGATCCACTTCTTGACGATCTCCACCAAAGATCATTCTTTCTCTTGCTTCTTCTGATGCTGTTGAGTCCCACCTCAGAATTATCTTCTGGGCATCTTCAAAAGGCTCTGCAAAAGAAGTACTTGTGCTGTAATTTTCTGGTGGTTCCATGATTGACTCTCTACAAGAAACCAAGAACCAAATTTTAATCTTGAAAAGGCAAAGGGTGTTATATTTATCTCAATAAATATACGAAGTTAAAAGAAATGTGTTCTCTTTTCTTTTCTTTTCTTTTCTTTTTTCTGGGTTTTCGCTTTTGTATATAGCAGAAAAATGCTTCCTTTTTAACCTAAAATCTTGAAAGGAGGAGGAATTGGCTTTGGAATCTTGAAAAAGAGATGGTGGTGGTTTTTATTGGAGGAGATGGTGGTGGGGGTATATTTGCAGGAGGAACTGTATATTATAGACGGATGGTTATTGGTGTTTAGTGTTAGCATGTATGTGTATGTGTATGTGTATGTGTGGAGTAGAGTATAGTTTTGGCCTTTGGGAGTGGTGAGGACTGGTTTAAGTAAGGGCAACTGTGGGGATTTTTGTCCGAAACTGAAACGTTTGATTGAGTGTTGAATTCAAAGAAAAGAAAATCCAACTACGTAGTATAATTCTTTCTTTAAAAAACCTTCTCTATTCATCCTGGCCTGCCGGAATCTCTTTAGAATATACCGGCGATCTCGCCCAAACCGGCTAATCTCTCTCTCTCTCTCTCTCTCTAAAAATACTTATAAAATTATACAAATACTTATAAAAATATTGATACATCATGGTGTACCGTGAATTATGATTTGATTTTTTTTCTAGTAAAATCATTTTAGCCACACTATTGCTAGTGCTGCTTTACATAATTTCTAGTTTTTGTTCCGGGTGAGTAATTTTTCTCTTAAATAATTTTATATAATGGTGATTTTAGAAAAATAAACTAATGTAATTATTAATAGAAATTGAGTTTTCCTCCTCGAGAATTTTAATAACTCATTCCTATATCAATCAATCTAGCATGTTCAAGAGAATAAATTTCCTTGACTATTAATTTTAAGATTTAAACTCAAAAAATTAAAAATAATCATATCTATTCATTCAAAGTTGAGTTCGATACATTTCCTCCGTCCGAGTAGCAAAAATCCTCCAAGATTAAACAATAACAGTCTCAATATTTTATTATATAATTTTTTATTTTAGGATATTTATATGAATGTGGTGTTCTAACACTATTTTTAAAAAAATTATTTTATTTTTAGCTTTAAATTATTATTTTTTTGTATTTTTAGATTGTTTGATGTGTTGATGTCAAAAATATTTTTTTAAAATATTTTTTGATATATTTTCAATCAAAAAATATTTTATAAAATAATCTCTACCACATTTATAAATTTTAAAAAAATAATTTTAAAGTTTTATTATGAAAAAAGTGATTTAATTACCTAGTTAAGCGCGGCTTATAACAGTAGAAATTATTTTTTAAAAAAATATATTTATTTTTAAATATATCAAGATAATATTTTTTATGATATCATCATATAAAAATAATTTAAAAAAAATTAAAAGTAAAAAAAATAATTAAATCACACTTCCAAACTTTTTTTTTTTTTCATGCATTAATATATGACATGTCTAGAAAGTTAAATGGGAAGTCAAAGCCCATGCTCACACGAAATGATTTGAGTGGGCTCCTTGAACATCATCAGTTTTGGGTGCGAATTCCATGATCTCAATCTCATAATAACCTAGACGGGCCCTTATTTATTTCTCCTCGGCAACACATTGATTGGGAATTGTACTCTGCAATGCCGGCGTGCTCATTATGGATAGGATAGGGTATTTTTGGATTGGTGATCAAAATTACATTTTTTTTAAATTTAAAATTTTTTATTTAAAATAATGTTTTTATATTTTCAAATTGTTTTGATGTAATATATCAAAAATAATTTTTAAAAAATAAAAAAAATTATTTTAATTCATTTGTAAACAAAAACCGCTTTGAACTATCACCGCTATCATAATCTCAAACAAACGCTTAGTCTATAAAATTTATTTAAATATTTTAATTACTAAATAAATTTAAGTAAATGAGATTAAAATCAATCCATATTAATTGTGAATATTTATTTATTTATTATGTATTCAACATCATGTATATATTTTGTATTCGAGTTTAAATATATCATATGATTTATATTTGATTTTAACCAATAAAAATAAACCATCAATTAATTATTTATTTAAAAAATGTCAATAATCGAAAGAAGATAGGGCATTTAATTTAATTAATAAATTTATAAAATAACTCATGAAATAATCATTAATTATGAGAGGAAAGTATTTTAATAAAATAATAAATAATGAAAAAATACACATGCATAAAAAAATTATATATATAAAGAAATTCGATCAAGTTGGGTATCAAGCTTGTGTGCTTGGGCCCAACGCAAAGCAACCGTCCGTTATCTTTTAATTTTTTATATGATATTATTGTGATTAAATGGCTAATCAATAATCATATCATAAAAGACAAAAACCAAATCAACATGAATGAGAAATAGTGAGCACAGCTGTTTTGCAGAGAAACAAGAGCTTACTGTGCTGGCTCTGCCTTACTCTCTCAAGTACTATGAAAGGCAAATAATTAGCATATGCTTTCAGCCACAGAACAGACTTAGAATAATTAATTTATGAAATTAAATTATAAAGAATTAATTAAGTCAATTAATCTACTGCCAAAATAGGCCGACATTCACGTGCGTTCATGCTCGCACTTACGTTTATGATTTAAATAAAACAAATTAAATCAAAACAATAGAAGATGTATAGAGCAAAGTGCTGATGACAGGCAGTAATAACAGTACATTCTCTCTCTCTCTCTTTTAATGAATTTTCTGATTCTGCAAATATGGTTTCAAGTGCTTGCTAATAAATTATTATTAATCAACGACGTTAATAAATGATTATTAATTATTACTAAATAATTAGGTGCACGAGTGGCACTGCTGCAGGGTCACTTATAAAAAAGGAGAAACTCAAGGTCTTGGTTTTGCTAATTATATATGGCATGGCATGGTAAAGTTGCTGCTGCTGGCCAGCCAATTCCAGGAGCTCAAGCACAGGCCCCCCTGAAATCATATATGCCTATACCATGCTGTCCAGGCTCACTGTGTAATGCATGAGGGCTGTGGATAAGTAAAGATGTGATGTTATGGCATGGAAAGCTACGGGATTTTGCATGCCGTCATTGTCAGTGCAAAAGGTGGGCTAGCTACTGCTGTGTGCCAGATTAGAACCCTATCAATTTGAATCATTTTTTAATGTTCATGCTGCTGATTTCTCCAGCTGTGGTGAGCTATCTGTGAGGTACAGAAGGGTTGACTAACATGTGTTTTTAATCTGTATATGAGTTGTAACTTGGGAGTCTCAATGGGATTCTCGAGGTGCATCTCAAAATGCATGATTAATTCGGCCTTAATCAATGATTTAACAAAAAAATATTTCTGGTTGGGGAGTCCCGATGGGGTCTTTATTGCTTAATTCCCTCAGAAATTAACAATGTCTTGGCTTTATATGACTTCACCTTGATCTGAGGAGCCAGCTGATTTGGTTAATCATTTCAGCAACATCGAGGTGAAGACACTTGCTTCAGCTCCATCTACCAAGGAAACAAGAAGAAAAGGGGAGAGTATAAGCTTCGAGAAATGTTTTGTCGAAGCTGAAATGAACACTCAGATTTACAAAGGAAACCAAGATTGGTCAATATGCTGGAGCAGTAGTCATAAAGGCTTTTTGTTAGTGTTTGTCAATGCAGAAGTCTGGAAGCATTAACTTAATGGAAGCTCCACCTCATTGTGTACATAGAAGTTGAACAAATTGTTAAGCTATTTTAGGTGATGAAAGCTTCCCCTTTCCGCTTCTGTGATGTTTCTGATGCAAAATTAATCCTGATGCACAGGTTGCACAGAGTAGGGGCTTGTAATTGAAACTTGTATGTTGCAGAATTCTTAGAAACTGAAATGATCATGCTTGGTCTACAAGCTATTAAAATTAGTTTCTTGAAGTGAAGCACTACTAGAAAAATGCACAGCCTGATCACAAAAATCTAGGAGCAAGTTTGAAAGTTCGAAGAAAAACTCTCTGGCCAGAAAAACAAAGTAGGGAAAAGGGAAAAGGTTCTAACACTATGTGATTAAGTTACAAGTCTAGTGCATGTGCATTGTAACTCCACATTCACATTTTCTTGTTGTGCCGAAACCTCGAAAATGTTGTCCAGTCATCATTGCAGATGCTACTGAAACTCACTGTCCTAAGTTGGATTGGACCTAATTTCCCTTCTTTTGAAGAGTTCATTTAAGTAGAATTTGATGTGTCATTGCTGAAGAGTATCTAAATAGGAGCCGGAAAAGAAAAATGATCACGACTCAGGTGTTTAGTTCCATCCATAAAGCTACCTGATCCATGTCTCTTCCAAGGGCTCTCCCCATCAACTTCTTGAATATCAGACACGCTGGTCTGTGGTGCATCTGCATAACCATCTCGAAGTGATGGTAAAAATTGCATTGTCCTGCCCTCATGGTTACTGTCTTCCAATTTTATGCCCTGTATCATTTGAATAGCATCTGTGATGTCTAACCGTTGCTGAGGATTTCTTTCAACACAAGCAGCCCCAATACCCAAGAGCTGCCTCATCTGACCAAGTGAATTTGTTGAGCTTGCAATTTCAGGATCAAGCAAATCAGTTTCTCTGCCATTGGAAACTGCTGATTCCACCCATTGGACTACATCAGTCCCTCCCTTGGCCTTGTTGAGATACTGAGAAGGAAATTTTCCTGTAAGGATTTCAAGTACGATGATCCCTAGACAGTACACGTCGCACATAGGTGATACACCATATTGCGCTGCTTCTGGGGCTTTATACCCAAACAATGCTTGAGCCAACATTGGAGGGCTGATCAGGGGACCAAGTCCAAATTCTGAAAGCAACGGCTCGTTATCATTGCTAAGAAAGACATTGCTTGATTTGAGATTGCCATGAGGCAAGGGAGAGGAAGCAAGTTTTGTATGAAGATAGCCCAATCCCTTGGCAATTCCTTGAACAATCTTGAGACGAACAAACCAATTGAGTTCAGCATGTGATGTTCCTCGATCACCTGAAGAATAATTATGTTAACCAAGATACATGAATGTTGAGAAAAACCAAACATGAGACGAACCTTTGTAAAAGAAAACATTGGAAAATGATATCTTACCATGCAACAAATAAAGCAGACTGCCTTTAGGCATGTATTCATATACCAACAGCTTCTCATCCGGCCGATAAAGAAAAGCCAATGGTGTCAAAATATTAGTATGATGCAGTCTTCCTAGCTTTCTGATTTCTGCATCAAATTGATCTTTGGACAATGTATTCATTTCTCTCGTTCTCTTGACCACCACCATAGCACCGTTAGCCATCTGCGCCTTATACAAAGACCCCATTCCTCCATTTCCAAGCACTTCTGCCGAAGCTTTCATCAAATCTGGCAACCCAAATACACCTTTTTCGTTGTTCACAATAACTAATTCCCCTACACCACCCCTTCCATTAGCAGACCCTTTACGGCTTGATCCCATCTTTTTGGTAGCATCCACTCCCTTTGGTCTATTCGACAACGAAACTTGCACCTCAAGTGCTGCTGCTGCTGCATTACCATTACTTCTATTTTCAATCACATCAAAATCTTGGTCTCTTCGCCTCATTCTAAAGATTATCAATGCTGTTATAGAAAGAAGCAACACAGCCAGAGTTACGGCCCCCGCGACTGTCTTTATAACATTATTGCTGTTATGACCTCTGTCTTTGCTAACCATCATATCAGCATCCAAACCAACACCGGTTGGTGATTCTGATGATGTCTGCATTGTGTTTTCACACCCTATGCCAAATCTGTCTCCACAGAGATGATCATTTCCATCAAAGGAACTATAATTGAATATTGCTAAATTCGGTGGGATTTCCCCTTCCAGCATATTGTTTGACACATTAAATGACATCAATGTTTGTTGATCAATAGATGGAATAGTCCCACTAAACTGATTGTTCTCGAGATGTAATTCGCTAAGCCGAGGCAACTCAGCCAGTGATGCTGGAATTCCTCCAGTAAACTTGTTATCGGAGAGCCAAACTTTCTTCAGAGACTTCATCTTCGAGAAGAAATCCGAGGGAATTTCACCAGAAAACTGGTTCCCTCTCAAGTATATAGCCTTTAAATTGCCTAAACGATTGAGTTCAGGAATTGCACCTGTAAAAGAATTACGAGCAAAGCTTAGGCTCCTGAGTCCCTGTATAGTAGCCAATGCATCAACGTCAATGGTTCCTGATAAGCCCATGTTTTCGAGCTGAAGACCCGTGACAATGCCATTGAAACAAAGAAGTCCGTTCCAGTGAGTTTGTCTATTGCATGGGACAGAGCCTGAGATCCAAGAGCTAAGAGCACCAGCGTTAGTAAATGATTTTTTAAGCCTAAGCAAAGCTTCAGAATCAGAAACAGAAGATGTTAACGAAAAATGGAGGGTAAAAATGATGAAGAGAAAAAGAAATGGATGGAAATGCCAATCTAATCCCATTACTTTGGCAAAAGAGCTTGACAAGTTTTTGCACTGCAATTTCCCGTGTGATTTTTTGTGGGGATTTGTTGAATTTCCATGTTTTTCGGTTATTTGCCTTCTTTTCTTGTGGTCTCTTCATTTTTACCCCCCATTTTTTTTTCTTTTTTTTCTCTTTTTGTGAGGCTTAGAATTGGTAGGGAGGCATGGAATTATTGAAGACTAGAATCTCGTATACTAATTCTATAGAAAAAATAAATCTTAATTTTTAAAAAACAAATAAATCCTTAAATTTAATTAAAAAAATGAAATATATGTTTTAATTATTAAGAACTATATTAAATTGAAAATAATGAAAAAATATCTTAAAATATTTATTTTTTATATCAAATTTTTTAGGAGCATTTTTTAGGTTTTCTCATATATTTATAAGTATGATTAGAAATTGAAATAATTTTTTTGTCATTGCTGTAAGAAATCCCATCTCCTTCTTACAAAAATAAGAGAACATTAAAATAGAAAGAAGTTTTTATTCTTATCATAAAAAGTTTATTTTTGCAATTTAATTTTGAAATTTAAGTTTGTTCGACTATATGATGAATATGCTACAAATATTAACTACATCATTAGATGCCAAACAATAATATCTAGACTTTAATATTACGAAATTGTAATGTTTTTTTCTACCACAATCGTTACCAATATTGTTATAACAATTCAAAAATATTTTCTAAAATTAGTTATTAATTTAGATAAAATTTATTTATATTGCATATAAATCCTTTACATTAATTTTTTTTTAATATCAACAAAAGTTTTCCAAAGGGATATTGTAAATATCTTGAATTTTTCATACAAAGGAATCAAAAGTCACTCATGACAAATGACACAAGATCTCTTGTACAAAAAATTAATAATTTGATGAATTACGAAATAATATATAATTGTGATGTAATAATATTATTTTCGGATTTTAACGTCATTGGCTTTTATTGGCTTGTTTTTAAATATTTTCAGAGGGTGATAGTAAAAATAAATTCTCAACAAAATATTGTATAGGTTAAGAGTGATATGGAAGCTTATTTTAAGTTTTTTAGTGTTTTGTAGATAGTTTAAAAACCCGGCCTGTTCTAGTAGGTCGACTTGAGATTCAGTTGATACGGGGCTGAAATCGGATCAGGTTTAAGAAAAAATAAGAGCATGCAGAAACCCAAATTGACCCATAAAGACTTGACTAAAAATCTGTTTGCAACTCGTTGACTATTTATTGTTTTAACAAAAACTATGTCGTTTTGTTTTATAAAAAAAATATGATTGATCTGGGACGACCCGATAAATCCATCAAAACTTGTGACCTCGGTCTTGGATCGAATTGATAACCGAGCTGGTTTTAAGAACTATGGTTTTGTATGGTGTATAGAAACAAAAATAACAAAAAAAAATTGATTGATGTATTGATTTAAAAATTAATAATATATTTTCTTTGTTGAGAAAAAATAATAGAGAACTAGGTAAGGCAAGGAAATTTGACTATGAGAAAGTATTTTTTAGAATATAGAACTACTAGTGTTTGGGTAAGTAGTTGAAACTGTGTTTCTTAAAAAATTAATTTTTTTGTTTAAAATAAATATTTTTCATTTTTTTTTATTATTTTGATGTGCTGATATTAAAAATAATTTTTTAAAAAATATATTATTTTGATGTATTTCTAAGCAAAAACTACTTTAAAAAACAATCACTACCACACTTTTAAATACCTCTTTATTGAGGATCGTCAACATCAATTAAGAAACTATTTAATTATTGCTAATATGATAAATTAATTAATTTTGATAAACTTTAAAAATTAAATTATAATTACCGCAATCATATAGTTAGAACTCCAAGTTAATTTTTAACATAGTAGAAAAATATATTAATGTTATAGATGTATTTTATTATATCATAATTGTTTTAATTGAGAAACTAAAAAAATACTATATATACTTAATGAAATAAATTATAAAAATACATGAATGGATAAGTTGTGAAAGAATTTTTTATGCTAATTAAATATTTAAATGGAAAGTTAATCTTTCTCCTGAAAAAAAAACACAACTAAGTATGCAAATATTTAACCTCGAATTTTCTTTTTAATTTATGTGTTTTAATTTATCTATTTGTTTATTTATTTTAGAGGTTATTTTTTATCAAGAATAAATTATTTTTATTTTTATAAATACATCAGGAAAATATAATTTATTTATATCAAATACAAAAAATAAATAAAACATATATTATAATAATCTATTTGAAATATTATGAAAATATATATAAAAAATAAAAATGAAGTAACATTTTAAAAAAATAAACTAAAATTAAAAAAACACAGAGAGAGGGCATTAATTTAGATTTAAATAAAAAATTAATATAAAGTAAAAAAAATAAAGGGTATTAATTAGTTTATTTTAATAATCAAAATAAAAATGATGCCATGCTCTCATGGGTCAAGCCCATGTGTTTGGATTTAATTAAAAAGCTCATGCTTGTACCATATTTTTTTCCCCTTCAAGTGTGAATGACAAGTAGTTTTTTTTGTTTGTTTATTTTTAAACAAGTTGAGTTATTTTTCAGTGAACTCCAATGACTGAAATATCAAGGTCTATGTTTTTGAACCTTAGAACTCAATTTTTATCTTTCTTTTTTTTACTTGAAAACACTTTCAACCACACAATATAGATCTCGAATAAGCAGTTACTTATCTCAAAACATAAAAATAATCACTTTTAAAAATAAAAATCAACCGAAGAAAAAACCAAACTGATTTTGATCAACCTTTCCCAAAATATTTATAGGGAAAACATTATCCCTGTCAAATTTCTCTTGAGAAGAGGAACATTTTAACACAAAAATCATTTTTTTTTATGGTCAGAATATAGCTAATCAAAAACTCTCTTTCATTTGTCATTTTCAGTAAATTTATCTCTCATCTCTCAAATACAAGAATTAAAAATGAATAAAATAAACTTTTGAACTAAAAGAACTTTTCATGTGAATTTTACATTAGCCATGTGACTCCTTTGTGTTTTATATTTTGATCATCTCTTTTTGAATTTAATTTTTCCATCACAAATTTAAACCATAACTTATTAAATTAACCAAAAGGGATGTAGCTGAAAAATCTCAATAATTAAAAAATAATCCAAATAAACTTTTGGGTGAAAAGAACTTTTCATGTGAATTTTAAATTGGCCATATGATTTTTCCATGTTTTATATTTTGATCCTCTCTCTTTGAATTTAATTTTTCTATTACTGTTGTAAACCACAACTTATTAAATTAACAACAAAATTATGCAATTGAAAAAAAAAAGCTTAAGAACTAAAAAAATAAAAAATTAAAGTAATGCTTGTATGTGTAGTACCTCAACCCCAGTTCTTTTAGTGCTGTAGTAGAAAAAAATCTCATTAAATTAATTAAAAAAAATTAGTGTACTATTTATATGAGCAGTACCTTAACCTCAATTCTTTTAGAGTTGTCAATAATATGTGTGTGTAGTCATCACTCATGACCCTTCCATTTAAATTTAATGGCCAAGAGCATGCATAAAGATTTTTTATTTCCTATCGTCTTCGTCAAGTTACAAGTTTTTCTCCATATGGAAAAAAGGAAAGAAAAGTTATTCAAGGTTAGGAGTTTTTTTTTTTTTTGGTCATTAGCACAATTAATTTTTTCTTGGAAAAATATCACATTCTAGAAAATAGTTAGGGAAATAAAATAATTTTGTAAGTTGTTAGCCTCATCTATGACTTACGTGTTGTAAGTCTTATCTACAACTCATATGTCACGTGCGAGTTATATGACTCTCTAAAATAAATGGTGAGGGTATTTTTCCCAAGACTCTCAACTCCTTGTCATACAAAAAAAAACCAACATAACATAACATACGCATCAACACAAACATCAATTCATCTCCCCAACATAATTAAAAAAAATAACACCCATCACATATCATCAAATATAACAATTCACAATTCATAATCAAACTCAATAAAAATCAACATAAAATTTTATCAAATTTAAACTGAATTCATAATTTTAAAAACATTAAAGCACGTAATCTAATTACATATAAAAATTAACCAACTCATCGATAGGCCTAGAAGGCTCGTCGACGGGCCTAGACCACCCTAACTTGTCCAACTCGAGGATGAGCTTGTAGCGCCAGTGTAGGGGTCAACCCCAAAATCACTTTAACTCGTAAGTGAACCTGGATTGCTCGTGGACAGAACTATCTCCCTAACAATATGTCCTCGTTCACAATAAGCAATCAATATTCTCCCAAGGCTCCTTCAAGACAATCAATCTCCTTAACCTCTTTAAGTCCAACACGCATAAATTTAGTGGATTGTTATTTAGGGCATGTTCCATCTCATTAACGCCTTCACGGATAACGAATGTTGCTCTCTGAACGTCCCGTAATAAGAAATGAATCTAATTAAGAAGAAAACTAATTAGCACTCATCATTTATAAAAATATAATCATCATTTACTAAATGTTTTATATAAAAATATTGCATGCTAATTGATTATGTCTCAGATATTTGAGCTCGTAATGTATTGAATTTCATGGACGCCTCAAGAAATGCAACCATATAAATACAATAAACTAGCACATTATGGACAAATATCATCTCATATAGGTATTTAAATCAATTATCATCTTCTGCTTTATAAATAATCAATATCTTTTAGTATCCTAAAGATATAGGTATGATGCATGAATCACCAACAACTTCCCTTCTCACTTACCTTTATGAATGATAGTATTTAATTCATCACTTGTATCAACATAATGTAGGATGTACTAAGATAGGATAAATTATTGCATTACTCGATCATGACAATGTATCGTAACTATGTCAAAGCAATGTAGCGGGAGATGTGTCAACCATAAATCAACCATAAATAGTTGATCTCTCCTAGCATCCCAAAGACTTGGGTATGATAATTGAATCGCCAATTAATTCCCTTCTCACTTACCCTGTTGAATGATATTATTTAATTCATCACATGTATCAACATAATCTAGGATGCACTAAGATAGGCCAAACTATCACATTACCCTATTAGAGCAATGCATCGTAATTATATCAAAACAATATAGCAGGACCAGTGCTAACCATAAATCATCCCCCTCGCGATATATAAGTGATACTAATAATATCAAATTCTTTGTATATGACATCCATATAACATATTAAGACATGAAAGGCATATATTATAAAACAAGTCAAAACTAAAAAATTGATGCCTAAATATAAAAAAATGCATTATTAAAAACCATATCAGTGAGGTTGTTATGTGTCCAACTCGTCCAAGTAAAACCTATGGACATGAGTTAGATTCAAAATGAAATGTCTAGCCTCACATCATCTAACATGACAAGTCATAAAATTAGTATATTTTTTACATTTAATTTATATAAATAATGTGTTGTTTAAAATTTATTAAATTTTGTTATTACCTAGATCTTATAGATAGTTGTCTCTAGGTGTCAGGGTTGAACATATTATTACCTCAATTCTCTGGATATTTGATATAGAGATACTCCCACGACCAAAGCCATATTAATTTTTGTTTAAAGTTCTAAATTAGTATTTAAAATGAAATTAATTCATAAATAAAGTAAATTATTTGATGGGAAATATTTAAAATAATTATACCAGGAGAAATAGTAGACGCTCGACTATTTGTCTTCTTTTCTTCAAGCATGCTTTATATAGCTACCAGTATAGATGTGTAAGTATGCCCCCCCAGTTGTAGTTAGGAATGGACCAAAAGTTCTTAAGCCATGTAAGAAAAAAAACTGGAAATGCTTTACCTACAACACTTGTAAAATAAAGGCTCCAAATACATGCATTATATATGCTCCAACATATATAACCAATTGATCTTATGACATGTCCATTGGGAGGTCTTGAAATTAGTTTCTAACCATGTCAGTTTGATATTGTAGCCTCTATAAGCATTGGTTACAGACACTTGTCCTAATAGACAATTACATATATCATCTTTATCAATCAACCTTCCACATCCTATCACTGAAAAACTGTTTATCGGGAGACCAATTAACATGGCTACATCTTGTGGTGTAGGTGTCATCTCACCAATATATAGGTGGAACGTGTGGGTTTTACACTTTCATCGCTCAACTAAAATTGTAATCAATATGTGGTCAGGAAACATACAATTGTTTTCTAAAAATTCTTATTTCTACACCTTAACATTTTCAAAATCAACAAATAACATAAATTAGCACAAATTATACTAAATTGATAGAGGAAAAATATGTAATAAACCTCTAAGTGTTGAAAGTGATGGGTGGTGTTTGAAACTTAGTGTGAGACCTTTAGGTAGAGAGATAGAGGCATGTTGTGGTGGAGAGAGGGGGGTTGGGTTCGTGATGCTTTATTAGGTGTTTTACGGTGAGGAGAGAGAGGTGTGACTTTGGGCAACAGCGGGTTCATGGAGATAGGTGGTGACCGTGAAGAGAGAAAGAGGAAATAAAAAGAGAAATGAGAAGAAATTAGATGAGGTTATAATTCGTTTGGAATGAGATGCCTCTTATGCGATATGTGAGTCGGAGATACGGCTTACGACTCATTAAACTGTATTATTTCTCTAAATATTTTATGGATTATGTTATTTTACCTTTTTTATTGTGCTAAAAAAATTCAAGGCTAGAGCACGTTTTTTTAATTTGGCAAGACTAATTAAAAAGAAATTGAAACTTTTTAGCAGTTAAAAGAAGTGCTTTTTATGGCTTTTAAAAGTCATGAAAATAAAGATGGTGTTTGAAAGTGTGGTAACGGTTGCTTTTCAAAGTATTTTTCGCTCAGAAATACATCAAAATAATATTTTTTTTATTTTTTAAAAATTATTTTTGACATCAACATATCAAAATAATATATATATATATATATATATATTCATTAATTTTAAGTAAAAAAAAAAACTCAAATTTTTAGAAAACACGGTTTTAACACACTACCGAAATGTATTCAAGCAGAGCCTCTCACCGGGGATGATTATATTTGTAAAGTCTCTGACAGTTACAACCATCTATATAATTATAAAATCACTAATTATAGTTGGATTGTTGAACAAAAACATCAATTGTTATGGGTCAATAAAAAAAACATACAGCAAGTGATATAAAATTCTATGCATGCAATTAAAGTTGTTTTATTCTAATTTTCAATCAATATGGATATTTTTTAATTGAAATATGATATGTTTGTGTGTGTGTATAAACCCAAGGTTTTTTTTATAAGCTTTAGATATTTTTTTCCTTTTTTAGAGTTTTTAAGCATTTTTCTTGATTATGTTAATGTTATGTAGGATATTTGATTTTTAATTTTTATTTTTTTGGATTGAGAATATCAAAATTAAACAAATTAATAGTACAAATTGACTAAAATTTATATTCGTTGCACCGGTATTATTGTTAGATAAAGCTTTTAATATCAAAATAATCCTTCTATAATATAAAATATATCTAATTATCAAAATCAGGTATTCATCTTTTCTAATATATTAGCACTTCACCATATACAGTTAGAAAAATCGAGTATTCAATTTTTTTTTAATATGTTAATATCTTAGAATTCTTTGCATAAGTTAGGTATCTTTAAATGTTATTTTTAAATTAAAATCTTAATATAATTATTAACACTTTTTCCTCTTTAATTTGTCCTAAACAATATTAGCAAAAATATATAAAAAATAACGAAAAAGGATGACACTAGAACAATAATTTGTCTATCAAATGACATTTTTTTCCCACATCTTTAAATAATAGGAATTTTGTTTTAATTTAATTTTTTTATAACAATTTGTTTCTAAACTCAAGAAATTTAAAGGTTTCGTATTTCACTTGTAGAAAATTAAGGCTTAATTTATCATTTTACTTTTTGTCTCAATTATTCAAAATTAGTATTTAAAATGATATTCAAAGCTTGTAAAATAGTTTAAATCGGTACTAATAGTTAACTATCATCCAATTATGATATAGATAAACAATTATTCTCTGTGCTCGCGCTATATTGAGGAAATAAAATATTGAAAAAAAAGTTTAGTATTAAAAATGGATAAAAAGGATATAAAAATTGTTTATGACTAATATGTAAGAACAATAATTAAGGCTAAGATAATATGAGATATTCT
>Ga0325401_1001443_pt1 | contig 20025 bp, 11 predicted proteins | sample PopdelMetagenome_FD_205666 | JGI IMG/M metagenome (GOLD analysis project Ga0325401, IMG submission 205666) | Populus deltoides microbial communities from Bellville, Georgia, United States - Xylem-PdKOR-R2 | ecosystem: Host-associated > Plants > Phyllosphere > Stem > Wood/Secondary xylem | place... | reverse complement strand
ATTTATAAAATTAATATTATTAATTATTCCAGGATATTCTAAAATCTTCCTATTAGAAAAGAGGTCAAGGGATGCTAAAGTTAACTTGAAGGAAGCGTCATTTAAATTTTCAAACAAAGAAATAGCGAAAAGAGAGAAAACAACATCGATCTAATCTTAAACGTATTATATTACTCATCGAGAACAACAGCATTTGGAAGCCATTCTCGAGTCCCACCATCAAAACACCCTCTCTTTTCTTTTTTTTTAAATACATTCCTTCCATGCACAATCTCTCCCCACCACCACGTGCTCTCTCTCTCTCTCTCACTCTCTCTCGGTCTTTCCCCTTCTAAAACCATTCCAAACAAGAGAGAGAGGGGGGAGAGAAATCAAGAAAGAGAGGGGAGAGGTGGAGGGAGAGCACTAAAAACAGAGATGCATGGCGACACGTCGTAGGAAAGAACTAGTAATCAAAACGACGAAGATCCAAATCGAATTAGTATTGCAATTCTACTAAATGCACGCATACAATAGAATACCTAGCAGCGGCCACACAACACCCTCACCGCCTCAATCGCCGCTCCGTTCACCTAGGTACCGTCACGGAAGTGGAGGAGGAGGCCGGTCCAAGTCTGGCCGGTTCACCCCTTCCTCCTACCCGCCAGGAAGGTCCCTCGCACACCGCCTCGCTTGGTTCCTCCTCTCTGCCCTCCTCCGCCGCCAGGGGATTTTCCTTTTCGCTCCTCTCATTTATATTTCTGGTATGCTTTTGTACATGGGAACGGTGTCGTTCGATGTTGGCCCTGTAATTGACCATAAGCCTGCTCCCGGTTCGGTTTATCGGAGCCCTCAGATTTATGAGAAGCTTCGACCGGAAATGGATGCCGATAATTCTTCAGCTGATGCGGTGCGCTTTTTATTATTTCTTTCTTTATTTTCTGCATGATTTGGAAAGTTGGGATCTTGCAGTAGAAACTGTTTGGCATCGCATGAATTGTAAATCAGAATCAAAGTGTGATTTAACTATCTAAATTTTTAATTATCACTTAGTTTTGTTTCATTTTTAAAACGGGGCAGCTTGATGTTGCTGGCTCCAATTTGTGATATGTATAGTAATTTCTATAGAATTGGATAGAACTTATTTCTGAGAAATGCATTATTATAGTTCTAAATGCCTTATATATATATATATATTTGTGCTTGGCTGCTTGTTATGGCTATCTATAGAATCACTCCTGCATTGGTTTTTATGTTTATGATTTACTCTTTACTCATTTTTTAGTCCGTGTTGATAAGAAATTGAATTCCTTGTAGCTATCAACTGTATGGAAAAACTCGTATAGAAGTGGTGAGTGGAGACAGTGCATAAAGAAGTCTTCTGAAGGTATGGATTATGTCAAGGAGCTTCATTATGCCATATCTTGACCAGCTAGTCTTTGAAGTGTAGTGTTGCGAATAGTATGTAGGGTTTTAATTGTTGCAATTGTTTGATATAAACCTTTTATCAATATCAATTAATTTTTGCTTGCTTTAGTTTTATGAGTCTCTGCTGTACGAGATACTTGGATTTGGATCTTTTTAGTTGCAGAGATATGGTTTCCTTAATAAGATGTAATTGGATGTTAATGAAGCTTTGTTGCATTTATTTGAACAGTAGCTGTATTGTGTGCACTTGTGCGTGGCATTTGTTTCTGTTTAGGCTTGCATCATTCTTGTATGGATAAAGAGAATGTACAGGAGCATGAAAAAGTCTGTCTGAATATAATGGTCACAGTTGTTTTGAGGCAGTTGGTCTGCAGATGTTTTTAATAGGATATGCTGCATAGGAATGGGATTGACTTCTCACTGTTTATACTTATCCTGCATTTCAATTCAGTGCCTGCTTTCTTCTGTCAAAAGAAGCTGGGCCTCATTGAAATTGGTCATTATGGTAATGAAAAAGTCTGTCTGAATATAATGGTCACAGTTGTTTTGAGGCAGTTGGTCTGCAGATGTTTTTAATAGGATATGCTGCATAGGAATGGGATTGACTTCTCACTGTTTATACTTATCCTGCATTTCAATTCAGTGCCTGCTTTCTTCTGTCAAAAGAAGCTGGGCCTCATTGAAATTGGTCATTATGGTATTTATATGGTTAATGATCATAAGTTGGACTATTACTGGAATAATATTATTTTACTATATTCAAATCATTTCTACTATTTATTTTGGCTCACCATTGCAAACATAACATCTAATTCTGGTTTTGCATCATGAATACCTGTTCTTGTGGTCACTCTTACTGCTATGAAACAACAGAAAACCAATGCTACCTTTGTCATTTTAATACAGGACTGTATTTATTGTAGCTCCCACCTTTAACAACCTGTTTCAGTCTCAATATCATTCAAGAATTTTTTTTATGCCATGGAATATCAGGAGGATTTTTCTTATCGGTTAGAGATAAATAATATGTTTTCCTCACTATAAATACTTGCCAATATCTTTGTAATCATGCTTTCCTTTTCTTTTCATTTTTTTTTGTGTCCTACATGTTTCTTGTCCAAGTGTTAGTCATGTTTGTCTTTATGTTTACCAAGTTTCAGTGTTGTGGATGTTTCATGATAGGCTTACCTGAATCAAATGGTTACATCTATGTCGAAGCAAATGGTGGTCTGAATCAGCAGAGAACTTCGGTTGGTTTCATTCTTTGTTTTTGCTTATTTCATAGTCATAAATGTTCATGATTTTCTTAGTATGCAAGCTTCTTGTTCATTTAACAAATTTTCAATTTTGTATTCTCAACACAATTGCTGTGGATCCTTGTAGATATGCAATGCGGTTGCTGTGGCGGGCTTTCTTAATGCAACTCTCCTCATTCCTAACTTTCATTATCATAGCATCTGGAGAGATCCTAGGTTTGTCAACACCTGTTCTTCAGTAATCTTTTGGGACCATATGCCTAATAATGTCGTAATAGAGAAAAAAGTACGAGATTTTATTAGTTTGACTCGTGAACTGTACTACTGAAGTAACTTGTAGGAATACCACGTCAGATGCTGTATTATCCCTTTTCAAGTAGCTTAATCTGATAAAAAGGTTCTCATGATGTTGGGATATTAATTTGGCTATAAGTTGACCTAACTATTGTAAAAGGCCTCTGTAAATTAACTATTGCATTCTGCATACAAATGCTCGTATTTCCCAATTTGGTCAATACCATAAGAAGCTGCTTAGCTTACTGCTTAAATGCACGCTAAAATCAAATAAACTTACAACAGCTCATGCTCATGTGATGCCTATCAACATTTTATCTGCCAAAATATATTATAAAAACTATTTCCTTTACTCTGTATGGGCAGAAAAACTCTTATTAGGACACTAATTCTGCACTAGAGTTTCCATTAGATTATCTATTTGACACTGTTTGGATTTGTCATCTTCCTCCCCTTGGTCCTGTTGATTGTGGTTGATTGTTTTATGCATAGGTCATGTTAGATGGTACGAGTTTTCTGTTGGAGATAATTTACAATCTGTTGAGTCATACAAATAATGGATGATTTGGTTTAGTTATTTGGATTTTAATATCTAAACGGTGTATAGCATTGGTTCTTTCATGCATGTTTACATATGCTGGTCAGATATACTTTGAATACTTTTTCAGAGTTCCCCTTTGCGCTTTCCCTGTAAGACCTGCCATAAAAGTTGGCCATGATAGAATCAATTTCAAATCACTCAAACTTGGCTTCTAGGAGGGTATAGTTTGGATGATTTTTTTGTTTTGGGACATTTTCATTGATAAACAAATCAAATGCATATTCGTTTGCTTTGAAAAATTACCTCGAGGGTTGACTGAATGAGCAAACAGTTGCATGCTTATATTAAAACTTTGGAGCTGTCCGCTTTCTTCATTTGACCCTAGCTGTAGTTTCAACAATTAAGGCGAGAATTCAATTAGCAGTTATGGTATAATTGTATATGATTCAACTTTATTATACATGTCAGGTTTGATCAAAGTAATTTTTTGGTGTAGGTTGCAGTTAACTGCCATGTTTTTCCGTGTGCATTATTGTAAAAGTTTGGGCCTGATTGATCTGCTATCGATTCCCACTTTTTTCTTTCTTTCATGTGGACTAGATTTCGTGGCAGATGTTTGCTGCTATGAACTATGGGCATTTTGTTGGGTAGTGGGCAAATACTTTACCACCTTTTCCTTATATCTTTTGTATTCAACCAAGCACACAAAGTTGTGAAACTTCAGTTTTTTTAATTCCTAACAGAATTGGCTTCTTGGCAGAAATAAGATGCTTTGGTCTATTTTAAATATGGTCAAAAGAAATTACATATGGGTAGTTTGGGTGGATTATTTATCATGATAGATGATTTTGATTTTCATACTGGTTTGTGTTGTGGTTACTAGCTTGTTTTGTTTGTACCTTTATGAGGGAGATTCCAAGCTGGTTTGTCTAGTGGTTGCTAGATGTTCCCACCCTATCACATGTTACCTCTTGAAAAATATGGTTCTTGGAGATTGATATTTTGTGAGAAATATTTAAGTTGATTTCTTATTGTTAGGTATGCTTTCTGCAAGGTGTGCATTTGGTTTGAGAGGTTCCTTTGACTATCTTCTACCTTTTTCATTGAACTAGCTCATGAATGAGAGATACATATGTAAATTATCCATGATCTAAAATTTCTATTTGAGAAAAAGAGCAGTTTTGAAGTTGGGCAAACAAATTGATGATTTTTATTTATTTTTGTACTTGTTGATTGTGTTGTGAACAAAGCACAACATTGTCTACAAGTGGAATCCTTTTATTGTTTTTATTCCACAGTTTATGAGAAATTTATGTGTAAATAATAATATTTTGTTCCAAGAGACCTGTTTTCATATAGACCAAAGCAGCTGAGACGGGGTTTTACTTGTGCAGCAAATTCGAAGACATATATGATGAGGACTATTTTATCAGTACATTGGAAAATGTAGTAAGGGTGGTTGATAAGATTCCTGAATATCTTATGGAGCGTTATGATAACAACATGACTAATGTCCAGAACTTCAGAGTAAAAGCATGGGCACCTGTTCAGTATTACAGGGATGTTGTCCTTCCAAAGCTATTAGAAGAAAGGTGAGTGGTAAAGCTGTAATCTTATTTGTTACAACATAGATTTCCCACCTTTTAACTTGCCTACTCTGTGTTCCATCTGAACAGCAAGTCATTCCAGGTGTTCCCCTCCCTCATTTCATTCTATGTTTCAGTTTGTGCTGATAACCATACCATCCATTGATACCTTAAGATGTGGTTTTGGGCTGCCCCCGTGGTGGTTACACAAATAAGTTTTGGACGTGTTGGTATTTATTTATGAATGATTGTCAAGGTCAAATTAATCTAATCTGTCATTATTAATTGATCACATTCTTTGGTCAAATTAATCTAATCTGTTGTAATTAATTGATAACTTCTTTCTTGTATTGCTCTATAACAGTTTATTTCACTCTGTAAAAGAGAATTACATCTTAACATTGAAATTGTCTGCATCACTGTATTGATGTTAAACCTTAGATTCTGACCCTGACTACTCTGATGCATTTTCCCTATTTTGATTGCTTTTCTCGAGATATTATTATAACCAACATATGATGCAAACATGTTCGAAGTGTAGGTAGGCAGTGATGGGGAATGAAGAAAAACAACGTTGGGAATTATTATTTGACTGTTTAGGAATTCTATTTAGTAGGTTTCTTATTTTATTTGTCTTGTTGCCTATAGATAAGCACCATATGCAGACATTCATAAAGAACGTCATATATTGATATTAGAAAAGATGAATTTTCTTCTAGAGAATTAATTCTCTTGTTTCTGGTTTTGTTGGTGTGTCTACGCAACAATGATGTCTTTCTTTGGAACGATGTATTTCTTTGGAATGACTCCGGCACATTCTGATGATGTTTCACAAGTCTCACTGTGTGTCTATTACCGATGACTGCTGAATATATTGCAATCAATTTTTATGATTGTTAATTTGAAGCAATGATTTTTGAAAACCATCTCAGGGTCATAAGGATTTCTCCTTTTGCAAATCGCTTATCATTTGACGTTCCTCCGGCTGTCCAACGGCTTAGATGTTTGGCAAATTATGAAGCTTTAAGGTTCTCAAATCCCATATTAACTATGGGAGAAACATTGGTAGCAAGAATGAAAGAACGCAGCGCAAGCCATGGTGGAAAGTATGTTTCTATTCATCTTCGCTTTGAAGAGGTTAGCTGTCATTAAATTAGCAGTTTCAATGCTAGTGTTGTTTACTATTACAACCAACAATGTTTTGTATTTTTTGGGTGAAATCTTAAATTGGTCGCAAATGCGCACTTGCAGGACATGGTTGCTTTCTCTTGCTGTGTATTTGATGGTGGAGAGCAAGAAGCTAAAGACATGAAGGAAGCGAGGGAAAGGGGTTGGAAAGGAAAATTTACAAAGCCTGGTCGGACTATACGTCCTGGGGCAATTAGGCTCAATGGGAAGTGTCCTCTTACTCCTTTAGAGGTAATATACATTCATATTCTGTTACTCTATTCCATTGAAAAGCAATACTCAAAATTCAATTCCATGTGTTCTCTTTACATGATCTTCATAATCAAATAGGTGTAAAATACTCATGCTTGAGACTTCGGTAGAAACTATTGTGAATGCTAATCATTGCAATGTTTTTCCCTTATTGTGAATCCTTGTTGAGACATTCTAAAGTAAACTGGAAATATTTCAGCTGTTTTTTTGTCACTATCTTAAAAGTTGGTGGATAAGTAGGTGCATATGTTCTCTAGCTCTGAGATGACTGAGAGATGGGTTCAGTTTTACAACCTAGGAAGCACAAACAGCTTTTAACATGTCTTCAAGTAACTGCACTGTGTATGGCCTAAGAAACTGCGGTCCCATAACCTCACATTCTCTTGAGCTATCATGCAAATTCTGTATTTTGTCACTAGTTTAAACTTGAAGTCCAAAGGAAAGCAGGTATTGACCCAACCATGAAGCACTGGTGAATGCATATGAAACACTCTGATTGCTTTCTTACCTTAAATTGAGACTTCTCAACATAATGAGGTGTAAATAAAACTTCCATCTGCTTATGTAACTGTAAAGCTTCTTATACATGTGCCTGTAGGTTTGTAGATTTTGGTTCAGTTTTCTCATAGCATGATATTTTTTAAACCTTCTCAGGTTGGATTGATGCTTAGGGGCATGGGTTTTGATAAAAACACGCATATCTATTTGGCCTCTGGAAAGATTTACAATTCTGAAAAATACATGGCCCCGCTGTTGGAAATGTTTCCAAATCTGTTAACTAAAGACATGCTGGCATTGGATGAGGAACTTGATCCATTCAAGGTCTGTATGGTTTGTGGTTTTCTCTCATCCATCTTTCAGGCCTGATTAAGTGTCATTGATTTGACTTGAGTTGCTGCTTCCAGAATTATTCTTCCAGGATGGCTGCAATAGACTACACTGTGTGTCTTCACAGTGAGGTATTTGTGACAACTCAGGGTGGCAACTTCCCCCATTTTTTGATGGGTCATAGAAGATTCTTGTATGGTGGACACTCGAAGACAATTAGGCCAGACAAGCGAAAGTTAGCATTGCTCTTTGATAATCCGAAAATCGGGTATGGATTTATATTGCTTCACAGATAGCACCCTTGAGTTTGATTTTGACCCTGCATTTCATGTGGTGCTAGACTAGAATGATCGGATAAAGAATTGAAGGGGACTGGAGTCTGAACATGTTTGGTTGTTTAGAATGCACATTATTGTACAGAAACAAGCACTGACTTTTTTGTATTTCCTCTTTTTTGGCAGATGGAAGAGCTTCAAGCGACACATGATGAATATGCGGTCTCACAGCGATTCTAAAGGATTTGAACTCAAAAGGCCAAATGACTCCGTATATTCCTTTCCATGCCCAGATTGCATGTGCCGTGTGAACAGAACAGAGGATTCAAGATCATCTTCAGTTACGTGACCCGCTTCGGAATAGATTTTGATTGTTGTTTCTTCTACGGGTATTTTTGTGGACACATCTTGCTGATGACTCCAATTTTTTCATCTCGCGATTCTTTCATTTTTTTCCCCTTCCTGCATGGTGGGAGGGCTTACACTTCAATTTTGGGAGCTTCAAGGATTTAATGGAGTTCGCATTCATCAGATTATTTCCCGGGACTTGAAATGGGGAAGCTGCGACTTTTTGTACATGATGCCAGAGGACGCAGGCTACATTTTACCCCGGGTATTAACTGAGCATTGTTATCATACATACTGCTACAGCTGCTGTATCTAACAAGCTGTACAATGGCTAGTCAGATTCTTTTGTACCCTGGTTTTCCCGTTTCTTGTAAATTAGTTGGAAGTTTAATAGACGTGCGCAAGACCCTAGAAAAAGGACACGAATTGTGTACCTTTGTGAAAATTCAGGGTATCATTTTTTTCGTAGCATGATTGTTCTTTTTCTTGTAAGTTGCATACATGTTCTTGCCTTGCCTCTTGATTGCTCGTCTAGTGAATCCTGTGTCTTGGTACGATTTTAAGGGAAGCTATCGATGGCTGATCTTCTGCTGTGACATTTTTGGGCAACTAGTTGGGCACCGAGCCTGGCCACTTGACTAATAATGTCTTGCAATTGAATATTTTGAAGAAAAAATGATTTGGAATTTCAAATTTTGGTCGGCCAAAATATCAAGTCATGAACATGTTTTTCCTCGTTTGAGCAATCAACATTTTCCAAACTCTAGGCAAAAAGGTATTTTATTGTAAATGCTCCAGTTTGGATGATTTATTTAAAACTCAATTAGAAAAGGATTTAATCTTGTTCTATGAAAATTGGCTCAATTAGAAAGGGGTTGAGATTCAATTAGAAAAGGATTTAATTTTGGTTTAGGAGCAAAATATCCCTTGTTAAGCAAATAATTAAAGCTATTAAATAGTTATTAGATAAATTTTTCCCTTTTCTTTTTTTGTCTTTTCCATTATAAAAGCTCTCTTGTATCTTTTTGGATTTGGACCCTCTCATGTTTTTGAAGTCATGATGGATCCAAATATAGTCAATAAAAAAAAAACAAAAATAGAGATTGGGATCCAAAATATTGCAGGATTTGGTGACCAAACTCAGATTGAGATCCAAATCCTAGGGCTTGTTTGGTACTGCTATGTTATGTTGCTTGGTGTTATGATGCAGTTCGCCGGGGTAAAAATAATATTTGATAACTGATTATCATGCTTTACATTTGAAGCAGTTAAATAGTGTTTAAGTGAAATTTATTATTGCGCTTTTAAGATATAAAATCATCAAGAAGTACTCTCGCATACTGGAAATATTTTAATGAATATTTTTTTAGTAATATTAAATAATGTATAACTTATTAAACTTGCATGACTGACTCATTTTTTTAATAAAAGTACTTTTTAATTTCCAAAAACTAAAAAAATATAATAATATATATAGACATATATTTCAATAAAAGCAATGATATGATATTTTTTTTAAATCAAGTTACATAAAATATCGATCAACATATTTGGTATGCGCACTAATAATGGTAGTAGTAGTTATAATAATAATTATAAAAGAGAAACTTATTATTTTAATTAAAAAAATAGATAATATATATAATAAACACTTTTTTTATTTATTTAAAAGAAAACATATATTAACTAAACAATACCTTTAAAACAGAAGCACAAAAATATAAAACAGGCCCTTGGTGGCTAAAAAACAAGAAGTACCTTGCAACAAAAACTCCCAAGACTTTCAATGCTCTCCCACGCCATATCTTGCCATGTTATGTTATGTTTTTTTCCGAGGCAGGTTAAGATTTTTAGATACCCTCGTTTCATAGGAGACACCATTATTGCTTTATTATTTTTCCTCGTAAGATTTTGTCTCGTTGTAAATGTATTTGTTTCCCCCTTCAAACTCTAGATCGAATCAATTGGAACAGATTTCTTCCATCCTACAATGAACTAAATTCCCTTCTCCTTTCATGAACAAATTAAATAGTCATGGTTTTTGATTTGATGATTTACCTTTGGGCCTGTTTATATTTCCAACAATTATACTGATATATATGTATATTTGTTTTCTATAAATAGAATCGCAGCTGCAAATCTCAAAGAATTAGTCATAATGAATGGAAATAGATTAAACACAGTTTTTTTCAGCACTTAATAAATATAAAGATTAAAATCATGTTTAAAATGAAACAAATATTTGAAAAGGTAAAGAGAATTAAGTAATGAAAACAAAGGCAATCTAAAAACTCTGTCTGACGTGAAAAAACATCTCACCCATGCCAAGTTTTGGTGATTCTTCAGTACTGCATCATACGTGTGGGTTTTTTTTTTTCAGGTAAAATTTTTAGATTGCCCTCGTTTTTATGGTATGTACCATGTTTAATTAATTATCTTTATTTTTTCTAAGTGCTGTGTTTTTGTGTACCATTCCCCTCACTGGTATTTTTTCGCACTGTTATTTTTTCTGTCTGCTTTTTCAACCTCGCACCAGACATTCAGTGACAAAAACCCTGCAAAATTTTCAGCAACAACTTGTGGGCAGCCCCCCTCTCTCTCAGCAAATGATCAATGGGGTCTTCGGTTGCATGAGTGTCATGGACTGTTGTTAGTTGAAGCTGTAAATTATAAAAAGACAGCGTGGCTTTTTTAAGAACAGGAGGACAATTATTGACCAGTTTGACCAACCCGAAAATTTCCCTGTTGCTAGTGTGATTTGCAGAAAAATGAATGCAAGATTCAGTTTGGAAGTTTGAACGAAGTACATGTAAAACTAATGTCAAACTAATGTACTCTCATCTTAATAAAAAATATATTATTTAGAAAAAATATTTAAAAGTTAAATTATATGTTTTATCGAAAATTCTTATTTTTGAATTTGTTAAGTGGATCATATCATATTAAAAAAAAATTATATAATTTAATTTAAAATTTAAACTAATTAAAAAATCAAATTGAGAGTTTTTAGAGTTAATATATTGAATCGAGTTCAGCAAAAATACCAAAAAAAAGAAAAGTGTCGTCGGTTTTAATTCATTTATAGTATAAGAAAAGCATTGTATCTATCCCCTCGATAGGAATAAAATATTCTACTTTATTCTACTATAAATCCTATGAACCAACATGCATACGTAGCTCAATTGACAGTAGATTTCTTTTTTCCTTGAGAAATTTTGTGTTCAAACTACCTCTCCTTTGTAATTAAAGAAAAAAAAAATGCATACATCTACAGCGAGTCTAGATTCAAGGTTTCATTTCAACGACAAACTCGTTCACATCCATCCACTACAATGTCTGCATAATAGAAATCTTGTCAGGAAAACGCCTCTGTAGGAAAGAGTGGAGGTCTACCTTGGCTTAACCAACAAGGTCCAAATGCATAAGGCAACATCTCAAACAATACTAAAAGATGTACTTATCCTACAGTTGCTCTGTGCATGATGTGAACAGAAAGAACAGCACCCAATCTCCTACTAGAAAACAAACGTGAACATATCAACCACATTGCATATACAGCAAAGCAATTAAGAGCTGCATTGTAGTCACATGGGTTAGCTGCTGTTTCCTTTCAGTTCTTCAGAGGAAGAAACTCAAAAAACTGGCTTGGGGTGAAGGTCGTATTTATGGTCTTGATGGGTACATTTCTGTCATTATTGGTACCATTAGCACCATTACCATCATCACTACAAAGTGGAAACAGCCGAAGAGTTTGAACTTCCCTAATTTCACCATCATGATTTGCATGAGTTGCTGTCTTGGTGGGTCTCAACAGCGAACTGTGCTCTTCAAGACTTGAGAATTTTGACGCTGTTGTGGTCATGGTGCTAGTCAAGCGGTGGACGGGAGTAGAAGAAGACAAGTCCATAGTTTGCCACATGGTATGCATATCAAGACTGAAACTTTTCATCTGCTGTAATTCCCTCTCCTCAAATTCTGACCACCCATGTGTTCCACTTTCTGCTATTGCTGCTCCATTCACTGAAACAGGTCCCTTAAAAAAAAATACAAAAGTAATAAATAAGAATCCAAGTGCACCCTTATAATGTAGTCCAAGAATTTCTGAGTTCTTGCATGATAACGATGAATGCAGCTTTTGAGCATCTTCCGTTCAGACATGCAAAAGCTCTTTAATTAACTTGTCTATTAACTCGTGATCAAATAATTGTTATTTCGCTGATCTTTGGGTGTATCTTTACTCTAACCATTGGAAACAAATGGCATATGTAGGACAAAGATGATGTACAAACCTCTACATGATCAGTACTGCATTTTGAATGAGGTGCCAAGCTGTTTGTTTGATCAACTTCAAGAACTGTCCTCCTCGGACCTATTAACAAGTGAAACAGAACAAAGAAAATGACATCTCAAAGAGTCAAGCAAGAGGAGAAATTGAATCACTGCAAAACCAATAAAGGCAGCAATCAGTCAACCAAGAGAAGAATGGGCAAAAAAACATGTTCTCTCTATCTGTGCTTGTTTGTTTTTTTTTTTATGAGAAGACCAACAAGATTACAAGAATGTTAGACATTTCTGGTAGTTACACACAACCATATATATAGTATGTGTACCCTAACTAGCCAGGAAAAAAAAGGTACAAATATTGTGAAAGCAAGCAAAATTAATACCTGATTCTTTCATCTTATTCGAGCTTTCATGATCAGTATTATTGTGTTTTTGCTGTACTTGACGGTGTTTTTGTCTTTCTCTTGCCTTGTGGTTTTGAAACCAGTAAAACACATTCTTCCCTTCAATCTTCCCAAACCTTCGAAGCTCTGAAGTTATTTGTTGGATTTGGTTAGTTGTTGGAGTTCGAACTCCGCAACTGTACTTTTCTTCTAGTGCTAGTAGCTGCTCTGCTGTTGGGTTCCATCTTGAACTTCTCGTTGCTTCTGCTTGCTCTTTGAGTTTTCTCCCCCTGCTTTGCTCACTTGTTTTGGCTGCATGCACCAATATTAATTAATTTTATATATATACGTGTGTAAACGCACATGTATAATAAAACTAAGTTGCTACTTAAAAGACTGTTAAGAGAGAAATGTTGCAGGCATACCGAGATGATGCTTTAGTCCTACATAGGCGAGAGGAGTTGCAGTAGTATATGTGCAAAGTGTAGTAGTGTTGGGCTTTGGGTTGAAGAAATCGTTCATGCTAGGCTCATTGCTGTCACCACCATTTATCATCCACATGGTGAAGAAGCTAGCTACCTATAATTAATTACCCTGATTCTCTCTCTCTCTCCGTTTGACCTGGATGCTCTGTGTATTTAAGGAATGATCTCTCTCTTCATAGACTGCACTAGCGACAGTAAATGGAGATGAAGAAATGGAGAAACTTAAAATCAAGGCATTTTGGTTTAACCCCAGAGGAAAAGAGCAGTGCACTCCTTTCCTCTTTTTTTTTTTCTGGTTGCAAGAGGACTGTATGTTGACCATGCCCTCACGAAAACACACGCTGAGAGAGAGAGGACAAAACAAAGGGTTACATGAATCTGCGAGACATTGGGAGACGAGACGAGCCCAGCAAAAGTATTTATCAAGTCAACATTCTTTCAGCATGGGTAATTAATGACTGTCCCGTGAACAATTGAACGCTTGTTAAAAGATATTTAAAAATATGTTTTTCTAATTAGTTATTAGTTTTCAGTGCTCAGTTGGAATATAGAGATGGAGATTATCCACGCCGTAATTAGGAGATTGAGTGAGGCAAATTTTACTTTGTAAAATATAATATGAAGTCTAAACCTCAATGTCTAAATAGAGGAAACACGCACTTAATTATATTTAAGGCTGGATTTAAGGCAAAAAAAATTCATCAAAAAAATCCTAACTTTTAGTTAAGCCCATCTTCATTTTTAACCTGTTGTTCTTTTATATCTCCTGACTTGTATTTCGCCAACTATATTACTATCAGAGTCTTGTACAAAATAAGAATCACGTGTACAGTGTCTCCTTTTTGCATTTGAATCAACCACAGTGCCTAGCTAACCTCCAAGCACCACACACTACAATCGTTATTATTACTCTACTAAAACTTCATCGTGTCTCGTGCAATCCGTTCATGATTTCAGTTCTTATCCACTCATTGCTAACTGCACAAATCTAGAATGCAGGCAGCACTTGTTATATACAGGGCTACTCCACACATTCTGTGTAACCTTATGCAGCAGCAGCAGCAGCAGCAGCAGCAGCAGCACCAGCACACTGCATGCAGCTCTCTCGTGAACCATGACAGGTCTATTTGTTGAGAAATGAAAGAAACAAACTCTTCTTTATCGAACAGAAATCGAAAAACGATGCAGATTATGCTCTGATATATTCATGCATGTCCCCAACAGTTACTCTCTATCACTTGTTCCCAGGAAGGATCAGTTTAGCTTCAGCTGGGTCATCATAATAGACCGGACGATGCAAATTCTTTCAGGCAAATGTGTGTTTTGCCCCCCTTGGAGACATTTTTTAGAACCATAATCATATTAATTAATTGCTAGGATGTGTTGAGCATGCACGTTGACATTCATGATCAAATCAAAAGTACAGATCAAGCTAAGGTGAGATCAGGCATGCGATCAACTATTGGTCATTGTGCGAACATCTACATGCCATTCCTTGCTATTGAGTGAAAAATATAACTGATAGATAATAGCAATTGATAGCTGGGTTCTACATTTGATCAAAAGCAGATGAAGCAATTCTCTCTTTCATACTGCTGATTGTGATATATAAACAGAAAATGAAAATGCCACACATCTCTAATTAGAGTATCAGATAAATAGCTCTTGTGCTGAATAAATACAGCAACTGCATTTCTTTTTAGATGTTGGGAATGGCTAAATGAAACTAGACTGGAAGAAATTACAAAAACCCAACGATAGTTGGACCGTTGAGCTGCAAGAAGCTAACTGAAAAGAGCAAATCTATCCCTTCCTCTCCTTACCTGGTTGAAGGAAGGCATGAAATTTATACCCATCCTCGTGTTTGAGGAGAAGCTGCAGCCCAAAGGATAAATGAATCATAAGAAAGTGATCTGAGATATAAACACTACTTAAGAAGCTTGTTGCAGGTGCCAACACCAATAGCTGCAGCAAGATGCCAGCCAGCATGAAGGAAAGGAGTACTGGGAAAGCAATCATCAGCAATGAAAAGAACACCCCCCAACAATGATGACATCTTATGCAAATTATGTGCCATCCTTAGATCTGGATCTTTTAATGCCCTTTTTGCAAATGCTACCTGGAAAGAATAATTCAAGGGAAATCCAATTATTAGCAACACGAATATAACCATAAAAAATTGACATACCCAATTGAGTTCAAATCGCCACTAATGAAGGAAATCAATATATTAATCTTGGTGAATATAGCAGTGTGAATCCACACTGGCTTTTGATTTTCAAGTTTTCATTGGTCATGTCCTTGGTTTCAGCAATATAGACGTGCCATGCATTCAGCAGGTTGCTGGTATTCAAACTAAAAGATGCTGTTCAGTAATTAATAATTTCTTGAAATCGTAGTTATAACCAAGCTGACCAAGCATGAAGGAAAAATAAATGCCAGTCTAATATGTAAATACATTTTCAGCAATTATTTCGGTTCCTGGCTATTCAACAATGGAAACTGTCATTGGCATCATCATTTTAGTCACAAGATTCGTGGACCAAGGCAAACTGAACTCTAATCACCTTTTTAAGAGGTAAGAAATGAGGTAATTTACCTCCATCATCCCTGTATGAATAGCAGAGACCATCAGAGGCTGGATAGGCAATAATGCTGCAGATGCAGCCATCAAAAACTTTGGGTTCTCATTTCGTAGGGCCCTTGACAAACACTGCAAAATATAATTCAGTTATCAATTTCATGCCCGTGTAGCTCAAATACTTAAAGTAAAAGTGTGAGAAGAAAGCATTACTTATTAGCAAAGGAATAACTAAACCAAACAGCAGAGCAGAGCTTCAAAAAAAGTTCTATTTGCAGTTACTTTGTCATCGTGCATTCAAAGAGATTTCCTTGCAAGTTTGCTTCAATTTTGAGGTCAGAAACTGGAGTTGAATTGTGTTGCTAGAGTAAATTTTAAGGGTCTTCTTTGTTTCCTTCTTTTTTATGGTTAGTGGTCAATGTATCCTCAAACAAGCTTTTGTGCTTTGGGACTAGGTCTAGGGGGCACTCGACAACGCACTAGGCATGCTATCCACATCTGGTCTATTGTGTTCAAGTGAAATTACTTTTTCAAGACCTCTACTTCGTGAAACCCAAGATGGTAACAAATGCAAGTCGTGGATTTGATCTGGACCTTTGCAAGAGGAATAAAGTGCCAAACAAGCGACGGGGCCACCGGGAAGGAAACAAGGGAAGCAATGAACTCCCTTCCGGCTAATGAAGATGCTACTCCACCATGTCAAAGGAAATTCTATAACAGAGAAAGGAAGTATAATCTACAATCTAGACACCCTTAAGGATGAAGAATAGAGAGTATTTCTACAAGAATTACACCCTGATGGGTGGACAAGAGTAGTTATAAGAACGTTGCAAGATTGGCGTGCATGTGTGAAACTAAACATAACATTTTACAGGGGTGCAACATTATTTAAGAAGTCAAAAACAGGCATGTAGAACACGTGCATCTGAAACATGGAAGACTTGAATGCTAAAAGGCAACAAAGAAAAGAATAGGATTTGAAGTGCACTCGTTCATAGGAAGATGTATACAGCGATATGAGGGAAATCTGTGGAGATGAGAGGTGCGGATGTGAGGTGAGGTGACTGATGGCTTCCATGAAATGAAAATCGATGTTTTGTAGATTTGTAACTTGGGTATTCAAACAGGTCATAAGAAAAGTATATGACTGAATTCGGAACACAAAAGGAGGGGAAGAAAAGATAAAAAGAACACTCAATGTATGAGGATGCCAGGGATTACACCACGTGGCCCAGTTGCCTAATATAGCATAAAACCAAATCAAACATAATGCACATGAACACTTCAGCCGCTTAATCATTGCCATCATCATTGTTGTTTTTGAATTTAACACTGAAAAAAAGGTGCTAAACCAGATACGTGAGTGTCAGAGCTGAGAAGTATCACATCTAATTCCACAAATAACATTCCAGCTCAGCATATATATTCAAATCTATGCATGCCTATAAGCTTGATAGTATAGTTCTGCTAAAATGCAAGAGTTAATTTGGACAACATACTACTGTCGCTGTGGCTATCATTGTATAGTCAAACCATCTCAAATACTTCCTCAGCTTTCCTCTTGAAGAATGATACAAACTTGAGGCAACTCCAACTCCAATTAATGAGTTAGCATACAACTTAGTATTCAAGTTCTTCCTGTATATACAATAGAGAAAAGAATCAGAAAAGGATATGTTTATAAAGCATTTCCCAGAAAAATATTACTACCTTGGAGCCTGGATACCGAGAGCAATAAAAGGAAGAGAAGTAATCACATTGGCAACTGTTTCTGCAAGATGTTGATCACCTAGTGAAAGAATTATACATTAGAGCGCATATTAAATGTAATAAATGAATTACCAAGATTAAAAGGTTTGTATTTATAATTGTAATACCATGAATACAGCCCTGGATAGGCCTCAAACATCCTGGTCTTTGCTGCCATACTCTCCTGGAGAAGAAATAAAAGACAAGATATTGTTGGCGGGATCTCATCAATTTAACAGTTTCATAACTTGTAGGCCTGAATATATCTTATGTGTGGGGATAAACAGATTTTAAATTGGTGCTGCTGGTAATTTAGCAGTGAAACTTGTTTTACATTGGCTGAAAGGTTTTACACTTACTGCATCAACAGCAGCTGATTCAATCCATTGCCTGAACTTTCACAGGTTGATTGGGGGAAGTCCCCCTGTTGATTGATCTCTTTCAAAGCAAATGGAGAATGAGGGACAACATGGATGCCATGCACACCCTCTAGGGTTTTACTGGGATTGAATGTACTCTGGTGACTCATAATGTCATAAGTATGATTGCCAGCAAGATTGCTGGCATCAAAAGGAAAAGTTGAATTTTCTTCTCAATTTCTGCACCAAAAAAGAACATGAATTCATTACAGAGAGCACACGTACTTGGGTCTATCAGAAATTAAACTACCCTTTATTTGTCTGCAAGTGTCCGTAGAAGCAGAGATATCAAGGGTGTTAAGGAAAGAGAATATTGACCTGATCATATTACCAAACAAAACAGGAAAATAAGCTCAGAACTTGTGTATTCTACATGAGCAGCAAGAACATAGAGGGCACATCAATTAACCATTGCGCTATACGTAGTAAATAAAGAAAAAGTATTTGAATAGTGTTTGGACAACCTTCACAATTGCGACCTTGCTTCTAATAGAATCTGTAGATAGTACTAAAATCTTGGAGTCCAAGTCCCCCTTTCATCATGTTTAAGGAGTTTATCGGCTAGGAATAGTCATAACTGCCGGCCTACCATTTCGAGCAACATATTACATAACTCAAGTCTTGGAGCAAAGAAACAATCTCAAACTAAATGGGTTAATTTTATTTTTTTCAATCCTTTTGCTCCATCCAAGGCCATATTTTCCAAAAGATTCTGAGAAATTAAAACTCACTACCCTATTTAACCTAAATCATTTTTTTCCCACATTACTAAACCTTTCACCCTCACCACATCAATATTCTATACACATTCATTTATAGGCCCGTTGTTTTGCACGGACGTGTCATCTCAGACAATATTTTTTCCAACCTACCATAATTAGCATAACATCCACCCTCATAAGAATTTGATCATTTGGCTAGAAGGAGGAAGCTGCAAAACTACTCAAAAAATCTAATCAAGAAAAAACTTATCATAAACACGTGAATATAATGGGTTAAAAAGCGAGTACTCTTGGCCACAAAATCACTAAAATCAGCAAAGAAGATTGTGGAGCCAATTAGCAAGCGTATGTGAGAAACTATATCAGAATCAAGATTGGTGTGACATTCATCTAAATGTTAATGAAATCCAAACTTATCAATGCTATTCTTATTGGAATGGATCGAATCCAAACTCATGATGTCTTGTTCAATCGCAAGAATTCCAAAATTTTACTCAAGAAAACTCTAAAGCTGCTTCTAGCAAAACCCCTCTAGCGTGTCGTCGGTTCCTTAATCAAGAAGTGTTTAATGCAGGACTTAATTAACAAACCTTATTTTTCCTGAAGGGAAAAAAAAGAGAAGAGTAAAGCAAAGCCGTTTCTTAACTAGTTCCATAAAAGAAAGAAAAACCCAACGTTGTAAAGTGACAGTGGGTCCTGAGAATATCACACTAAGCATAGCAGACACAAACAAGCACAGCCATTTTAGAGTTTCGATTAATTAGAACATAAACATAAACACATGCAGAAACAAAAGGACATAAATAAACAGAAATATAATTGTGGTATGGAGAGAGAAAATACCCCAGAAGATGTGCGTGCTGAGTTAAGGAGGGAGGCGGGAGGGGTTGAGTGTTTATGAGGAGGAGGAGGAGAGGACAGCAGGAAGGAGGAGTTGATTTGGGAAGGTGAGTGGAAAAGTGGGCACTTGGACAAGAAAAAAGGAAGGAGAAGAGAATATGAGAGGGAGAGATGCGCATGAATCCCACGAATCTTCTTCCTCATTTGTATTTCTACCTTCCGCATATTCCACCTCGCCAATAAATGTGCCATATTGGTTTTACTTTTCCCTGCCATTGCCATCATCGTTGCCTCGTCCTTCTTTCCTCTTATTTTCTTTTTTCTTTTTTCTTTTTTCTTTTTTCTTATTGAAAAAAAGTTACCCTTAATTTCGTTCTTGACAAACGATTATAATTTGGAATGGCCTAGATCTTCTCTGTCTTGCACACTCCCAATTATTAGCTAATGGTTTCATTAAATACCATTGATTAAAATTGGATTGAGTCTACGATGGTTAATGTGTTACTTATTATTTTATAAAGTATTTTTTGTTTGAAAAATATTTTAAAATAATATTTTTTTATTTCAAAATGATTTAAAAATAAAAA
>Ga0325401_1001442_pt1 | contig 20031 bp, 18 predicted proteins | sample PopdelMetagenome_FD_205666 | JGI IMG/M metagenome (GOLD analysis project Ga0325401, IMG submission 205666) | Populus deltoides microbial communities from Bellville, Georgia, United States - Xylem-PdKOR-R2 | ecosystem: Host-associated > Plants > Phyllosphere > Stem > Wood/Secondary xylem | place... | reverse complement strand
CCACCCCTTATCACCCTCAGACAAGTGGACAAGTAGAGCTTGCTAATAGGGAGATCAAACAGATCTTGAAGAAAACAGTGAACCCTAATAGAAAAGACTGGTCTTTAAGACTTAATGATGCACTTTGGGCTTATCGAACTGCTTATAAAACATCATTAGGTATGTCACCTTATAGAGTAGTCTATGGAAAACCTTGTCATTTACCTGTGGAACTGGAACATAAAGCTTATTGGGCTATTAAAGCTTTCAATTCTAACCTTGATGATGCTAGTCAGCTGCGAAAATTACAAATAAATGAGCTTGAGGAAATAAGAAATGATGCATATGAAAATTCAAGAATTCATAAAGCAAGAATCAAAGAGTTTCATGACAAGAAAATACTGAGAAAAACATTCAATGTTGGTCAAAAAGTCTTGCTTTATAATTCTCGACTCCATTTATTTCCTGGAAAACTAAGATCAAGATGGAGCGTGTGTATCCATATGGGGCCTGTGATATCGAGAATCCAAAGAATGACAATGATTTCAAGGTAAATGGACATAGTTTGAAAGTTTACTTTGATAATGTTTCAGTTGAAAATGACTCTATTGAATTGAGTGATCCTGTATATAAAGATTGATTCTTTTTCTCACATTATTTTGTGTTTCATTTTGGTGTAACTTTTGTTTTGCTAGTCTCTCTCACCCCGGTCAAATGGCGGATAACGGTTCTCCGTGACTTAAGTCGGTTCTTTCAGTTTCCCATAATAACTGATATCTGTATATATTTGTGCAATTCTTTGCTCTTTCTCCCTTCTTTGAATCTCTTCTCTAATTCTAATTTGAAAATGGACACCACTCTTGAAAAATTGAAAAACTATTTTCCTGCTTTGCCTCCAAATGCGATTGCAAAACTTTACCGTGCTGGTGTGCAAGATTGAGGTTGTTAATGAATCATGGAATTCCTGAATATATTCGCTGGCTAATTGAAGCAAAGGTCCGATTATCAGGTGAGTCCTCGAATTCTTTCATTTCATACATGCCTAGGATAGGTAAAAGCAATTTTGCAAAGAAAGATCGTGCAAAACGACTGAAAGTCTGTCATCGATGTGCCAGATGGACTTGTAATGCACAATGTCGTTCTTTAGGAATGGCATCTATAAATCGTGAAGATAAAATACAATTCATTAAGGATAGCCCGAGTAAAATTGTTAAAACATCCAAGGACCAAATCAGAAATATTCATTTTGAATTAGAAAACGATGTCGTTTCATTTGTTCATCACCTTCTTCATCTGCAAGGATTTCTGCAATAAAGGCAATGTAGGCGTTACCAGCTTCAATCAAGGAGCACATTTGGCGGCTGACATCCCTTGCCATTGTGATGCACGCCGGCCGTTACCACAAAACGCTTGCGTCCTCTGGCTATAAAAGCCAGAGGAGGAACCGAACTGGAGGGTGGGAGAAATGAGAGAGGAGAGGTGACAGTGAGGAGAAAGAAAAGGAGGAGGAGGAATGGGACAGCAAAGAAAAAAATAGAGGAAACAATAGGAGGAGAGGAGGCAGTGTTGGTGGAACAGCCCTTCCACACTGTCTTCTTCGTCTGCAACGGCGAAGCTGCCACATGAACCAACAAGAGCAGCAGCACCATATGAAGCCAATGCAGAGGGGGGGGAAGGGAAGAGGAAGGGAGAAAAGACAAAAAAAAAAGGAGACAGCGAGGAGAACAAGAGAGCAAAAAGAAGAAGAGTAAGGGAGAGCAGGGGCAGAAAGAAAACGTGGAGAACAGAGGAGGAGAGAAGAAGTCAATAGGCGAGGACGGCATCACCATCAACTTCCCCTTCTTCAGAACCAGGAACCAGACAAAGCAAGACAGGGAGTGGCATCATAACTTCTTCCCAGAATCCCAGCGACAAGCTTAGGAGGGATTTCTCCCAACAGCGGCTGTGAACCAGGTAAGCATTTCATTCCTTTTCCTTCCTTTTATAATTGCACAAACACTATGTAGGTGCAATTTAATTACTTTGTGGCTGTAGCAGGCGTGCGTGAATTGTTCACACATGCTTGCATTTAAAAGCCAATCGGGTCACTGGCTTGGGCCAGTGACCTTACCAGGCTTGCTGGGTCCAGCCCAGCCACATGGGTCCGGTGGGCCCAACCAAAAAAAACAAAAAAATTCTTCAAAAAGTATTTCAAAAAAATTTGTGATTTTTTTGTAAAGTTTTACCGCATTTTTATCAATATCGATTTGTATTTTTATACTGTAAAGATACAAATCTGGTATTAAAATACCCGGTTTTCATCAAGACATTAAAAAAAAATTATAAAAAATATTGTGTTTTCATGCATACGGCCAAGTCTCTCTAAAAAAAAATTCATATTGCATCCTGATAAAACAAAAAAAGTTTTAGCATGCATTTTGGCTTTAATAACCGGTTTATTAAAGTCACAAGAACTGGCCAATATTTCAAAAATTCCAAAACAATTATTTTGTTTTATTTTAATATCTAGGGTTACGACCTTATACATAAGACGTATTCCGGATATTAAATTCTTTTATTAGCGTTAGAACGATCAGGTTTTACCCGATAAGACAAGGACCTCCTTACCGAGGAGGACTTTTCTTAAATCATAGACGAACCAACAACTAGAAAACACGACAGGACCTTAGATTTTATCAGACAATAAAACAATGCAGCTTACCTTAGGCAGGGCGTATTTGGGGTGCTAATATCTTCCCTTTACACAACCAGTCTCCGTACCCAATCTCTGAGACCAGTTAGGGTTCCTGGTGACCAAAATACTAGGTGACCACTCTCATTCCATTTTTCCACTAATAAAAGACAAGAATTCTTTGTCTCCCCACATTTTCAGATTAAATACTACATTTTAAGGGTGGATGTTTTCACCGCGAAGCCGCACACATGCGACAGAATGGCGACTCCACTGGGATCTTGTGGACTAAGCTTTGTTTTTGTCTGATAATTGTGTTTTGTTTGATTTGTGTGTTTTCTGTTAATAAACTTATTTTGTTTATTTTCTTACATGCTTAAATTTCTGTACATATATGTTCATGCATTGTATAAAACTGCCTCATGCATCATATACTTTAATTTTTTGGAAAGCACACACAAGCTTCTAAGTTAGGTGGGAATTAGCGATCTGCCCTATGACTATTCATCAGGGTTCAGATACGTGAAACACCCAACTCATATCTGAGTGCTTGCTTGGTAATGGTGGGCATATATGCCTTAATTGTTCCTTGCAATGCCCCTACATTGTCTTTACGAAGATCGTCACTAGGCAGATATGAGACCCTTTTGAGACTAGATAGTCAACCTACCCTTTGTCTCACTTAATGAATAGAACATGTCCTTAGGTTGTGTGTTTTACCTTTTGTTTTGCATCAAAGTAAACCCTTCTTGAAGCATCTTGAACTCAAGACTTGTGGTTGACACAATGGTCGTTACTCAGGAAATTTCTGTTGTGGAGCAAAAATCAAAATGCAAGGGTTACGACCATGTGTCAACCCTAGAAAGGCGAACTCATCATATAAGAACATACTCATACATTTATCATACATGTTGCCAGGTTGAAACATAGGTCCCCCACCCAAGATTTGCTACACCTGGAAGATGGAAAATGAAGAAAGAGCTCAACTGGAGGCCCATTATCAAAATGAAATTGAAAGCATCAAAGGTGAAGAAGCTAGACTTACAGATCTGCTTGAACAAGTGCTGAGCTCCAAAAATGGAAAGGGGATTTTTGCACAACCTCCTATGAAAACACCATCAATCCATGTCCTAGGGACATCTCAAAACTTGGGGGCAGATTCAACAGCAGAACAACATTTTGTGCCTATCGCCCCTATCCTGTCAAGTCAAGCTCCCATCACCGTGGATTTAACAGCAAATGGACCCCCTGGCAATAGATCCACTGATTTTGTGAACTACGACAATTTGTCTGCTTTGGAAGAAAGATTAAGAGTAGTTGAGGGTAATGATTGGCTTGATCCCATACGAGCAGCTGAAGTGTGTTTGGTACCAAACATCATAATACCAAAGAACTTTAGGATACTACAGTTCATCAAATACACTAGATTGGAATGTCCAAACACTCACCTTCGATCTTACTGCAATAAAATGGTCGAGGTGATTTATGATGATAGGATGCTGATATACTTTTTCCAAGATAATCTCACTGGATCTGCTCTGAGCTGGTAGATGCCTTCTTGAAGCAGTATAAATTTAATCTACAAATTGCTCCTGACAGAACCATCCTAATGGCTATGGAGAAGGAAAACCAAGAGTCTGTGAGGGCATACGCGCAAATATGGTGAGATAAGGCAACGTATGTTCAACCTTCACTGATAGATATAGAAATGGTGATGTTGTTTGCCAACACCTTTCAATCCCCTTATTATGAGCATTTAATAGGAAGCTCAGCTCAACATTTCCATGAAGTTGTGAGGATTGCTGAAAGAATTGAACAAGCCATGAAGAGGGGAAAGATTGAAGGTTCTGCCATGAATTCTAGAACAATAATGAGAGATGACTCTGAAGGTGGATGAACAAGAGGCAAGTTCAGTGTGTGAAAGGTGATGTCATTGGCTATATTATCCCCCGAACATCTTTAGAATGACAAGTGATTAAAAATGCTTGGCAAAACATAGATATTGCCAGAAAAGCTAATCTAAGAATGACGATGAATTGTCAATTGTATCGGGATCACATCTCATCTTTTTTACGAAACATGTCTTTTTTTATTTGTCTCTTTGTTGTTTCGAAATAACGAGATGTTTCTTTCAAAGTTTATTTGGCAAAATATTTTGATCGAACTCCAACATGCAATTAAGGCTAATCAATCCTGAAAGATTTAAAGTATTTTGTTGCAGAAATGACTCGATGCTTGTTAAAATGATATGGGATCACACATGAAACTATGTGATCCCATATCATTTTAACAAATTTTGAGCTCACACATGAAACTGAATCACCCACCAGCTAGCTAAGTTTTAGTAGTATGTATAATGACATGTAATGGATTCAGTAGTTATGGACTTGCGAATCAAGGTTCTTGCAAGTCTAAATCATTACACTGGACGAGGTCAAAATTTATCGGTTCACACCAACCTTGCTTGAAATGAGAAAAGGCCATCTTTGATATCCCCTCACTTTCTAAAGATATTTATCCTTTGCAAACCCATTTTGAGTCTGATAGAATATTTCTTTTAAAAAGAAAGACCAGGATCACACCCAACACTAGAGGCAAATAATAGAATTATGTTAGCAAAGATGAGGACAATGTTAGAGTCAATTGATAAGGGGAAGGCTTAGAACAAAAGTCCAACGTTTGAGAGAGAACTAAAAGAAAGAAGACATGGACTGGGGGCATGTTAGAAAACTTTGAGGAAGGCTATGTGAAAGCCATATAAAAAAATATATTGAGCTACAAACAACACTTTTGGTATCCATGATGAAGCCTTTAATGTTATCAGATGATTAAGATTGGTTATTCATCAAGGAAAGTTAGATATGCATTATGGCCTATGTTAAGAAATTCTGATCTTTAAGGTTAACATGGTTATATGTAATTTGATGAATAGTTAATGTTGATGCGAGGTCTTTGGAACCCTTAAACACCTTTTAAGTCTGTAAAATTCCTCTTCTTTTATAGCCATGAACCATAGCCTACATTACGTGATTTAAAAGCCCTTGTTTGGAACCGATAAATGGCGCTCTCAAAACTTGAAGAGCTTTTCCATAAGAGTTATGACTTCATGAACTAAGCTACTGGTTATTATGCATGTTGATAAAATAGGTGTTAAAAAAAACAACAAAAAGAAGAAGAAACAGTCTTTCTCGATAAAAACTCAAGTTTTGACTTGAGCATCTTGTTTCTTGAATTTCATAGAAGGTCACCACATCACAGACCATCAAATGATATACCCAAGATCAAAGATTAAAACTTACATAAAAAACAATGGGAAAGGCCATTTTATTCTTGCAACGGGTCAATTTCTGTTTTTTTTAAATACAAGACAATCAAAGGATTACATTGAATAACATGTGTTGGATCTTTGATCGAAGAAGCTTGATTTTTTTTGAAAAAAAGACATCTCTAATTTCATTTCAACAATTAGACTTTGAATAGACATTATCTTTGAAATATGAAAGTTGATTCCCGAACAAGAAAGATTGTCAAACAAGAAGAGCATCAATCGAGTTTGCAAAATCCTTGATAGAAATGACATCAATACTTCTTGACACTTCTTGCAAAATTGAGCAACCGGGTGCAATGCAGTGGACCCTAAGAAGGAAAAACAAGCAGTATTTAGATCAGCTAGGGGGCAATAAAAAAATGATTAAATGATGAATAAGTGAAACTGCGGACAATGGTGTTCAAAGAAAGATAATCAGATGAACGAGCACATTCAGATCATATTGGAGGCAAGTCAACGGCTAATTAGCAATCTAAGATAAGGATGACACTAGAAAACCTCTTGATGAGTGCTGGTAGGATGCACATGACTTATCAAACAACACCACCCTTGGGGGCACGGTCATGCTTGATCAACAGCGAAAACAGTGATCATCAAAGACAGCTTAGGATAGGCACTGCATTTACAGTTGAGTGGATGGCTAGCACATGAATGGGCCAGTACATTGAAATAACGAAGAAGGCTTTGGATAGCAAACAAAGGCACCCTATGACGATGGAACATCAAAAAGGGGGGACCCATATTTATAATCAAGTAAGGATGCATCCATGTCATCTAACCTCAAAGCATTGCACATATATTTTTTACAAGAAAATCCTCGAAGAACTCTAAAAGATTGAAAAAAAAATGAATCATTCAGCTGATAATAACAGAGAATCATGGTTGTGACCCTGGAACGGGAAGAAGATAAGATGAACCCTACTATTAGGAAAAACTCAAAGAAATGAGAAGATCAACCTTGTCATCTTGAGGAGTGTTCAGGTCAACCCTGCAATCGGGAAGCACCATGTTTTCCAACCTTGTCACCGAGAAAAATCCAGTTAATTTCAGTCATTAGGAAGGACAGATGTCAACCCTGCAATTAGGAAGGACAGATGTCAATCCTACAAAATCACAAAAATAAAAAAGAAAGAAAACATCAAGTGAAAAGTTTGATCAAACCTTATCATCAAGAAGAAAAATAAGAAGAACCTTACCATTAGGAAATTCTTAAAACAAAAGAAGAAAGTTCAAACCCTGCCATCAAGAAGAACACATAAATTTTGGTTCTAGTTAAAAGGGATCGCCAAATGAGATCTCTAGTTAGCCTAACCATGCAGATTTTGGTTCTGGTTAAAGGGGATCGCCGGATGGGATCTCAAGTTAGGCCTTGCTGGATGGGATCACAAGTTAGCCCAACCACATAGATTTTGGTTCTGGTTAAAAGGGATCGCCACATGGGATCTCAGGTTAGCCCAACCACACACAGGATATTGGTTCTAGTTAAACGGGATTGCCAGACGGGATCTCAGGTTAGCCCAACCACATAGATTTTGATCCTGGTTAAAGGGGATCACTGGATGGGATCTCAGGTTAGCCTAACCACACAAATTTTTTGTTCTGGTTAAAGGAGATCCCGGAGGGGATCTCAGGTTAGCCCAACCACATAAAAGGTTTGTAGCTTTGGTTAAAAGGAAGTCGCCACAAGAGATATTTAAAAAAAGAGAGATAGAATTTAGAGGGGCACCAAGATCAGGTTCTCAAGATAATCAAGTTTGCATCATTAGTTCCTGGTTGAAGGGAGATGGTGGTAAAGACAGAATTTCAGATCAGTCGAGTTTTGAGAAAATCCAGATTGGAAGTTTAGGTTTGTTTATCTTTACAAAACTTAATACGCAAAGTCTTTACTCCGTAAGTATTGTAAAGAGGTGGCATCTATTGTTAATCATTTTTGGGTTCCAACATAAAAATGAAAAAATACAAAAATATATATTCGGAAGAAATCCAAAAAAATAATTGGAGCGAGAAAAAGATAATGAATGCCCATAAAATGGCTAGAAATTGGTTGAGAAGGTTCAAAAATACAAGAATTGAAATTTGACAGTATATCATTGACTGATGAGAGCATTGTTGACAAAGAAAATTCAATTTTGAGAAAACATATTCAAAATCAGATCTTTACGGACTCAAGTAAATTATATATAAGGTTTAATTGAATTTATGGAGGGTTTGATTGCAAGAAAATTGATTGTTAAGTCAATTTGAGCTTTTATTGTAAGAAATTAAAGTTCTAGGATCCAATTATAAATTTGAAGAGTTGATTTGGTCAAATCAGGGACTTAATTGCATAATTATTGAGGTTTGATGGCCAATTAGGGACTTCATTGAAACAATCCGAAACTAAGGACCAAACCGAAAAAGCCGCGTAAATAGAGGGGTTGAAATTAACCAAGTCAGGGGCTAAATTGAAGAAATTAGAAGTTTATTGATCAATTGATGGTCAAATCGCATGAATCAAAAACCAAAGACTATCTTGTAAATGGCGCAAAAATCAAGTGATCCAACTACAATTTATGAGGGGGCTTGATTACAAAATTGTAAAAACATCCAAGGACCAAATCAGAAATATTCATTTTGAATTAGAAAATGGCGTCATTTCCTTGACAGTTGTTCATCACCTTCTTCATCCGTGACGGTTTCTGTAGTAAAGGCAATGCAGGCGTAAGCAGTGGAGCCGCAATCAAGGAGCACGTCTCATGGCTGTTATCCCCGCCACCATGATACACGCCGGCCATTACCATCTTTCTGCAATAAAAGCATGCATCCTCTAGCTATAAAAGCCAGAGGAGAGACAGACAGAGGACAAAAAAAAAGACAAGGACAGACAGAGGAGAAAACGAGAGAATAGTGGAGGATTAAAGAAGGGAGAGAAGGAGAGAGTGTCGGGCAATGTTTTGGAAAGGAAGGGAGAGAGTAGAGACGAGACAGAGGGGAGCAGAGAAAATAGAGAGGGAGAAGCAACGAGAGAGGAAAGAAAAAAAATAGAGGGAGGAGGAGCATAAGAAACTAAAAAAACAGAAGAGCAAAAGGAAGAGAGAAGGAGAGTCCACACGTCGAAGTAGAGAACACAGCACCACCATCATCTTCACCTCTCCAGAACCAGGTATGTGCACTTCCTTTCTCAGTCCCTGAAATATAAATGATGCATGTTCGTATGTAAGAAAAACAAAAAGAAAACGTAAGGAAGCCAATACCAGAAATCAACAACTCCAGTTGCAACGTTCTGTTCTTGCCATCAGCAAGAAGGAGGATGAACAGTGCGAAGGTAATTTAATTACTGCATTTTGATTTTCCGCAAATATTTTACTGCATTTTGATCAGTATTGGTTTGTATTTTTATACTGTAAATATACAAATCTAGTATTAAAATACCCAGTTTTCGTCAAAACATAATAACAAACAATAAAATAAAAAAATTAAATGTTTCGTTTTCATATGTACTGCCAACTATCCCAAAGAAAAAAAATCATATTTTCATACAACAAAAATTTTAAAAAAAGGTATTGGCATGCATTTTGGCTTTAATAACCAGTTTATTAAAGCCATGAGAACTAGGCCAATATTTCAAATATTTCAAAAAAATTATTTTGTTTTCTTTTAATATCTAGGGTTACGAGCTTATACGTAAGACGTATGCCGGATATTAAATTCTTTGTTGACGTTAGAACAGTTAGGTTTTACCTAATAAGATAAGGATCTCCTAACTGAGGAAAACTTTTCTTAAATCATAAACGGACCAACAACTAGAAAACACGACAAGACCTTAGATTTTATCATACAATAAAACAATGCAGCCTACCTTAGATAGGGCGTATTTGGGGTGCCAATACCTTCCCTATACGCAACCAGTCCCCGTACCCAAGCTCTGAGATCAGTTAGGGTTCTCAGTGACCAAAATACTAGGTGGCAACTCCCATTCTATTTTTCCACAGATAAAAGACAAGAATTCTTTGTCTCACTGTATTTGCTAGATACTTGATAGATAAGATAAAATATGAGGGTGGATATTTTTCGTCGCGACGCCGCACACGTGCGACAGCATACATCAAAGAACCGATAGCTGAGGCATATGGAATCTTATCCATGTATCCATGTATCCACATTCTAGCTTAATTTTTGGTGACTGATCTTTGTTGAGCTTGAAATGATTCCCAAAGGTGTACTTACTGGTTTAGCATTATCCATATTAAACCTGCTGAGAACCTTCTTGACATACTCTGTTTGTGAAATCTTTAGTATGCCTTTGTCTTTATCTCTGATGATTCTTATGCCATGTATTTGTTTAGCAGCTCCCAAATCCTTCATTTCAAACTGTTTTGACAACTGTTGTTTCAACTTGTCAATCTCCTCAATGTTGGATCCTGCGATCAACATATCATCCACATATAATAGTAGAATGATGTAGGAGTTGTCAAAATATTTGACATAGCAACAATGATCAGCTTGGCATCTTGTGTACCCCGAACTACACATGAAGTTGTCAAACTTCTTGTACCATTGTCTTGGAGCTTGCTTCAAACCGTATAGGCTTTTCTTTAGCTTGCAGATTTGGTTCTCCTTTCCTTGTATTACAAACCCCTCTGGTTGTTGCATATAAATGTCTTTCCCCAAGTCACCATGAAGAAATGCTATTTTACATCTAATTGTTCAAGATGTAAATTTTCTGGAGCTACTATTCTCAGACCAACTTTGATTGTTGTGAGTTTCACGACTGGAGAAATATCTCAGAGTAGACAATCCCTTTCTTTTGTTGAAACCCTTTTACAACAAGTCTTTCCTTGAACCGCTTGCTTCCGTCATGCTCAATCTTAACTCTATAAACCCACTTGTTTTGCAAAGCCTTCTTTCCTTTAGGTAGTGTCGTTAGCTCCCAAGTCTTGTTCTTCAACAAAGAATTCATCTCATCCTTCATGGCTAACCCCCACTGTCTTGAGTTTTCATCTTATACTAATTCTTCATAAGTTTGTGGTTCACCACCATCTGTCAGCAAAATATAATTCGAGAAAAGTGTGAACTGTTGTGGGGGGTTTTACATTCTTTGAAGACCTGCGAACATAAACAATAGGTTCATATGGCTCTGTATCTTCCTGTGTAGTATTGGGTACAGATGTGCTTGAATCTTCTTGTAAAGGCTCTTGATTTTTGTTCTGCTCGGTAACATCAGGAAGCCTTCTAATCTTATGAATTCAGATTTTTGTGGACTTGTATCTGAATCAGCCATATCTATTTCTACACTTGATTTGTCTTTGTACAAAACTTTCTCATTGAAGATCACATTCCTGCTTCTGATGATCTTTCTATTCTGATCATCCTAGAACTGAAACCCAAATTCTTCATCTCCATAGCCAATGAAGAAACATTTCTTAGATTGACCTGGCCAAAGGTCGGGTCCTGAATTTCATGGGTCAACCTGGAAAATTAAAAAAATATATTTAAAATTTTAATATTTAATATGAAAAAATTAAGAAAAAATCCATATGAATATAGGTTATACATGTTGTAAATAATGAAGTTTAAAAGAATATTTTAAAAGTTTTTAATCCCACATTGAAAAGATACTATGTTATCCTTTTAAGTTAAAGTATTTAAACCAAAAAAGTTTTTATCCCACATTGAAAAAACATAAGTTCTTTCTTATGAACATATAGTATATATATTAAAAAGCTTCAAATCCCACACTGAAAAGATATTACGTTATCATTTTAAGTTAAGTATTTATACCAAAAAGTTTTTTATCACACACACATTGAAAAAACATAACTTGTTTCTTGTGAACATAAAGTATATATAGCACATTGAAAAAACATAACTTTTTTCTTGTGAACATAGAATACATATACGAAAGAGTTTCAAATCACACATTGAAAAAATAACTTTTTTTTGGAACATAAAGTATATATATTAAAGGGCTTCAAATCCCACATTGAAAAAAAATACTATGTTATCCTTTTAAGTTGAAGTATTTAAATCAAAACGTTTTTTTTTAACCCACATTGAAAAAACATAATTTTTTTCTTGTGTACATAGAGTATATATACGAAATGGCTTCAAATCCCACATTAAAAAAATGCTTTTTTTCATGGAAACATAGAGTATATATACTAAAAGGTTTCAAATCCCACATTGAAAGAACATAACTTTTTTCTTGTGAACATAGAACATAACTTTTTTCCTTTGAACATAGAGTATATATACAAAAGGGCTTCAAATCTCACATTAAAAAAATAACTTTTTTCTTGGGAACATAGAGTATATTTATCAAAGGGCTTCAAATCCCACATTGAAAATATACTATGTTATCCTTTTAAGTTGAAGTATTTATATCAAAAAGTTTTTTATCCCACATTGAATAAACATAACTTTTTATCAAAATATAAGTTCTTTGTTAGAATTCTCATGGATTCAATAGAAAGTTAATACTTCATTCATATTCATTACATGAGCATACATATATTCTTTATCAACATAATGGTATGTTTATTTATGTAATAGGTCCATCAAACATCCAAGAAGATATTAGTTTGGGACTCTACTTTGTGAAGCTTATGTATATATTTAACTTAAAACAAAAGGGAATTAACATGTTTATGTAGTATACTTTTTTGCAAACCTTGATGTATTTATAAAGGTTCAGCTTAGCATATAGTATTTTAGTTATCTTATAATTAACCCTTTTGAAATATTTAAGAACACTTCTCATATTATAAATACTTTCTTTGCATGTTAGTATTCCTTTTCCTTTAAATTTTATGATGTGATGTGTTGGACTATGTTCATATTAAACTTACTCGTAGGATATATATATATATATTGTGTGGAATTATGAGGTTTGATATAAGGTCCGGAATTAAGGGACCTTGTGATGATGGGTTGATTGAGTAAACTGATAGTAGTCGATAACTTGGGATGTCCTAAATGCAAACGAAACTCTGCTAAATTTTTGAAAAAAAAAAATATTTACTCTCAAATAAAAAGGATACATTGGAATCTTTTAACATTGATCGAGTCGTACAGTTAGACTATTACAATTGGTATTAGAGCCCTGGTATAGGTTCTGGGAAGAAATCAAAAGAGGTTGTTGATGTTCATTAATTTATTGTAGGATGGTACGTACCTGTCAAGGGATTAGAACAGATCTATCCTTTGCAGGGAGGGGGAATAGAAATATAGACTTTTTCGAGGGGTAAGAAGAGAGCCCTTTGGAAGATACTGCTTCACATGCACCAGTAGTATCGACTCAAGCAGGGCATGAAGAATCATCGGGGCCTCAAATTAGACAGGCACCAAGGCAAATTGGGGATGTTCGACCGACCATGTCAGCCCCGCGGGAACGAGTAGAGGAGCCCCCTCAGACTACACCTGCAGGGCCATCTATTTCTTATGTTGATCCGATGCTCTTGGCCCAACTAGTCAAAGCAGTAATGGAAGGTGTGGCTAATGTTGCCACTGCTATGCCAGCACCCCCACCTGCACCCATCATACCAACCGTTTCAGAAGCAGCTACAACTACTAATGACGTGGTACAACTAGTTCATTTGGTGAAAAGTATGAGAGAAATGGGGTGTGAACCCTACTTAGGTTAACAGAATGCTGAAGTGGCGGTAAGGTGGATTAGAAAGGTAGAGAAAACCATGATTCAAATTAAGATACCACATGATCTGCGGGTAGATTGTGTTACTCAATTACTATCAGACGGTGCTATGATTTTGTAGGAGACAGTTCAGTTGAGGAGGGCTACAGAAACCCTATCTTGGGATGACTTCAAGATAGAGTTTGAGAATCAATATTATTCCAAATATCATCGGAAGATGAAGGAATAAGAATTCCTAGCTTTGATACAGGAGGGAATGTCAGTACTCGAGTATGAGAGATGATTAAATGACCTCTCACTATTCGCACCACATTTTGTACCATCGAAACAACATATGATAGAAAAGTTAAGGGATGGCTTCAGACAAGAATTAAAGCAGGGGTTAATTGCTTTGCAATTCAAAATAGTAAGGGAACTGATTGAAGAAGCACAGGCCTTGGAGGCTTGTATGGAAGAAGGCTAACAGAGTCATGAGGGTGCAGGAAAACGAAAGGATATGGAATTTTTAGGCAAGCCACCACTTTCAAAGAAAGGTAAAGGCGAACAGTTCCTTCAATTCAAAAAGAAAGGGGGGACGTCAACTAGCTTCCGATGGGATATCGATGGGAGGTCGGGAAGTGGTCAGACCCACTCCAGGGCTATAGCTGCAAGGGGGCATAATGATCAGAAGTAAATTGGCTATCCTTGATGTGCTCAGTGTGAACAAAGACACCCCGAGAGTTGTATAGTTTCTCCTGGACGATGCTATATATGTCGAGGAGAAGGTCATAAGTGGAAAACCTGTCAGTACTTGGGAAGAGGATGTCATCACTATGGTGAGAAGGGTCACTTTAAAAGGGAATGCCCCTAGTTAAACACTAAATAGCCTTAGAGACATAGGCAGTAAAGTCAGAGTCATCAGCAGTCTATCACAGTAAACAGACCGGGAAGGTCGACTCAGTCAGGAGCTAACTCAAATGAGGGACAATCTAGAGTGCAAAATAAAAGGGATCAAGGAAGGGTTTTCCATATGACCCAAGAGGATGTTAGAGTAGCATCAGATGTGGTGGCAGGTATGCTGCAAATGAATGACTATCAAATGCATGTTTTGTTTGATTCTAGTGCCACTCACTCCTTTATAGCAAATAAAAGTGTAACCAAATTGAGTAAGGAAACAAAAAAGGTAGAAAAAAGATTTATTATTGGGACACCTTTGGGTGAAACTGTGGAAACAAATGTTGTATTTGAAGGGGTGGGAATTAACATTAATGGGTGTGAACTAAAAGCATATTTAGTACCCCTAGAATTAAGTGATTTTGATATAATTCTAGGTATGAATTGGTTGGGCAAAAATAAGGCTCGTCTAGACTGCTTTACAAAAATAGTAACCTTCCAAGGGGCTAAGGGTGAAACAATGGTCTTTAAGGGGGAGAGAACTTCCAACTTTCCAAATATGATCTCGGATATGGTTGCGAGAAAACTACTAAAGAAAGGTTGTACAGCATACCTTGCCTATGTGATAAATTCGGAAAAGGGTAAAATAGGACTGTCTGACATTCCAATTGTGAGGGAATTTCTAGATGTATTTCTTGAAGAATTGCCAGGACTACCCCCAGAAAGAGAAGTTGAAGTCACTATAGATATATTGCATGGGGTGTCTCCTATAGCCTAACCACCGTATAGAATGGCCCCAAAAGAATTGGATGAGTTGAAAATTCAATTGCAGGAGCTTTTAGACAAAAGGTTCATATGACCAAGCAACTCACCTTGGGGGGCACCTGTATTATTTGTGAAGAAGAAGGATGGAACGTTGAGGCTTTGCATAGATTACCGTCAGTTGAATAAGGTGACAGTAAAGAACAGATATCCATTTCCGCGGATAGATGATTTGTTCGATTAGTTAAAGGGTGCCAAAGTATTCTCAAAGATTGATTTAAGATCAGGATACTACCAAATGCGAATCAAGGGGCAAGATGTGTCGAAAACTGCCTTCAGAACTCGCTACGGAAACATTGATTTCTTAGTGCTACCCTTTGGATTAACTAATGATCAAGTACTTTTTATGGATTTAATGAACCGAGTATTCCAACCATACCTTGATAAGTTTGTTGTCATATTCATCGATGACATCTTGGTTTACTCCAAATCCTATGAGGAGCATGAACAACATCTGAGATAGACACTACAAACTCTAAGGAGCCGCCAGTTGTATGCCAAGTTGGATAAATGTGACTTCTGGTTAAAAGAAGTTACCTTTTTGGAGCATGTAGTGTCTTCAAAAGGCATTTTTGTGGACCCTCAGAAGGTGGAAGCAGTTTTGAGATGGAAAAGGCCTACTACGGTAACTAAAATTCATAGTTTTCTCGGATTGGTAGGGTATTATAGAAGATTTATCGAAGGGTTTTCAACGATAGCAACTCTATTAACATGACTCACCAGGAAGAACATAAGATGGGAGGGGTCAAAGGAGTGCGATGAGAGCTTTTAAGAATTGAAGAGAAGGCTTACTACTGCCCCCGTACTAATCCTTCCATCCTGAATAGATGGCTTGTAGTCTATAGTGATGCCTCAAGAAAAAGATTGGGTTGTGTTCTAATGCAGTATGGAAAAGTAGTTGCCTATGCATCGAGACAACTGAAGACTCATGAAGTCAATTATCCAGTTCACGACTTAGAATTGGTAGCAGTAGTTTTTGCTTTATGAGTATGGAGGCACTACTTATACGGATCCCGGGTTCAAATTTTCACGGATCATAAGAGCCTTAAATAACTGATGTCGCAGGAGGAGTTGAATATGCGACAACGGAGATGGGTAGAATTAATTAAAGACTACGACTGTATTATAGATTATCATCCAGGAAAAGCGAATGTCGTCGTGGATGCTCTCAGCCATAAAGAGAAAGTGATTAGGAGTGGACCAATGACTTGGAATGAGGAAATCATGATTGAGCTAAAGAGATTAGGGGCAATATTAGGTGTGAGTCTGGAAGGATCCTTAATGGCTCAACTAAGGGTGAAGTCAGGATATTGAGAGCAAATATTAGAGGCACAACAACATGATGATGAGGTGTCAAAAGTGAGAATCAAACTGGAATTGGGGGGTGAAACTCTTCTTCGAATGGGTGATGATGGAACAGTGATGTTGGGGCGACGTATGTATGTGCCTAACAACAAAGCCCTTAAACAAAAGTTACTACGAGAAGCTCACGAGTCTAAGTTTACTGTACATCCAGGTAGTACTAAGATGTACCAGGATATGAAGCAGTACTACTGGTGGCCAAATATGAGAAAAGAAGTGGCTGGTTACGTGGCAAAGTGTAGTATTTGCCAACAAATAAAAGTAGAACACCAAAAACTGGCAGGGCTGTTACAACCATTACCAATCCCTGAGTGGAAGTGGGAGATGATCAGAATGGACTTTGTGTCGGGACTACCCAGAGAAAAGAGGGGAAATGATGCAATCTGGGTCATTGTGGATCGACCAACTAAGTCTGCCCTTTTCCTGCCAGTAAAGATGACAGATCCAGTTGACATGTTGGCTAAGATTTATGTGAAGGAAGTTGTAAGGCTTCATGGAGTCCCAATATCAATTGTTTCATATCGAGACCCAAGATTTACTTCACGTCTCTGGCCGAGCATACAACGTGCCTTGGGAACAAATTTGAGTATCAGTACTGCCTTTCATTTGAAGACTGATGGCCAATCTAAGAGAGTTATTCAGATCTTAGAAGATTTACTTAGGGCATGTGCTTTGGAATTTGGTGGAAACTAGGAGGAGCGCCTATCACTAGTAGAATTCACGTATAACAACAATTATCAGACAACAATTGGAATGGCCCTATTTGAAGCTCTTTATGGTAGAAAGTGTAGGACACCCTTGTGTTGGGAAGAAGTTGGGGACATAAAGCTGTATGGGGCAGAATTAATACAAATCACTACTGAAAAAGTGAGGATCATTAAGGATGGAATGAAGATGGCTCAGGATAGACAAAAGAAGTATGCAGATATTCGAAGAAGACCACTTGAATTTTGTCCTGGAGATAAAGTATTTCTGAAGGTAGCTCCATGGAAGCACATGCTGAGATTCGGCATGAAGGGGAAGTTAGCTCTGAGGTTCATTAGACCATTCGAAATTCAAAAATGTATCGGACCTGTAGCTTATGAAATAAACTTGCCCTCACAGTTGGCCAAGGTTCGCAATGTATTCCATGTTTCTTTGCTGTAAAAGCCGATGTAGACCCTTCAAGAGTGTTACCTCAAGTGCTAATGGAGGTAAAAGAAGACTTAACACTTGAGGTAAGACCGATAAAGATACTCGATTGGGGCAAGAAGAACTTCATAATAAGAAAGTTTCCATCATTAGAGTCTTATGGCGAAGCTAACAAATCGAGGAAGAAACATGGGAGAGAGAATCAGAAATGAGATGAAAATTCCTCGACTTGTTTATAAACTCAGGTACATCACTTAAATTTCGAGGATGAAATTTCTATTAGGAGGGGAGAATGTAAACCCCAGGAAAAATAATAAATAAATAAAAATGAAGAAATTCATGCATATGGTTAAAAAAAACAGAAATTTAGAAATTTTTGAATATAAATTTCCGGGCAAAATAATTCGAGACATTATAATAAACCCAGTATTGTTGAGGGTTGGATTTAATTGAAGAGAATAATACACTTAAAGGAAAAGGGGGGCCTAAATGCAAATAAGGGAAAATATAGAGTATAAATACTCTCTCCTCACAAAAAAAAAAATCTGTAGGAACCATAAGGAGAGAAGATAAAGAGTTTTATATCCATTCTTGAGAAATCAAGAGAGAAACACTAAAATTTCAAGAACCCATCCAAGATTAAGAGCTTATAGATGGGATAAACACTTGAAAGCAAAGGATTACCAAGAAATTGAATAAGAAGAAAAGAAAGGAGGGAAATTGAACAAGAAGAAAAGAAAGGAGGGAGTTGAAAATCTTTAACTGGTTGAAGATCAAAATCTTAATTTGTACCGGGTAAGGTATTCTAAACATGATCTTAAAAAAAATTCATTTTTTAAATTTGATAAAGAATTGATGCCTTGATATTGAATCATAGGTTAGGGTTCTTAGACATAAATTGGGGAAAAAATACTTGTTGTTGAGATTAAGTTAATTCATATGTGTGGTATGTAATTTATGAAAGTATTGTGTGAAGGGGAGGGGAAGACGAATCTGGATAGACTTGTCTCCTAACTTTCGATGAGATTTTGGGTAGGAGGATGAGGGAATTAGCTAACCAAGAAAACTGGTCTTGCTCAATTTGGAGATGTAGAACTCTAGTTATGGGTTAGCAACTGAGACTGAGTCGTGACTGATTATGTAGGGCAGTAGGACTAATTAGTAAATGAATAATTTTGACTATCTTGGAGGCAAAACTGGGTTCTCCTCCCTCAGAGAACTAGTAACCTCGTGTCTTAGCTTTCTAACGAGATCAATCTCACTTAAAATGGAGTTTTAGAACTTTAGATATAGTTAAAAATCTGATGAGTGTTCAAACAGTAACAGTTGGAAATTGGACAGTAACAGTTCAAAGTCAGACAGTAATAGTTCAAAGTCAGACAGTAACAGTTGGAAAAGTCAGATAGTAACAATTCAAAGTCAGACAATAATATTTGGAAAAGTCAAACAATAACAGTTCAAAGTCAAATAGTAACATTTCAAAGTCAGACAGTAACAATTGGAAATTGGACAGTAACAGTTCAAAGTTAGACAGTAACAGTAGACTTTCACGTGAATACTATAAATAAGAATATAAAAGAATTGAGTCATATGAACACTTGTATATTAAGATACTAACTCTGAAAATATACATGATATATGTATGTATGTTATTATGAGGAAATGAACATGCATAGAAAGTAACATATGAGTAATGGATGAATATGAATTTTTTATAATATCGGCTTGAAGGAATCATAACAAAAAAAAAAACTTGTGATTTAGGAGGAGCAACCAGGATTGGATTTTCTGTTAGGGGAGGTCACGAGACAGGCGAAGGAGGTGCGTGATTTTCCCTCCTATTTGCACTTATACAATTTAGAATCCTTGTGGTGAATGCAATTATAATAAATATCGTGTTCAATGTAAATAAAGCCTAATGCATTTACATGATTAGCTTCGGCTAATGGCATCCGTGATAGCATTGCCGGAAAATGATTTACATGATTAGCTACAGCTAATGGCATCCGTGATAGGATTGCCAAGAAATGAATATCAGGATTAAACTTTGCAGGGTCACCCAGTTTATGCAAGTAAATAAGATTATTCAATTAAGAATATACATATGAGTGTTAATTGGGTTTAAAAGATTTACAAGCAAAATATAAGTTCTTTGTTAGAATTCTCATGGATTCGATAGAAAATTAATACTTCATTCGTATTCATTACATGAGCATACATATATTCTTTATCAAC
>Ga0325401_1001441_pt1 | contig 20042 bp, 11 predicted proteins | sample PopdelMetagenome_FD_205666 | JGI IMG/M metagenome (GOLD analysis project Ga0325401, IMG submission 205666) | Populus deltoides microbial communities from Bellville, Georgia, United States - Xylem-PdKOR-R2 | ecosystem: Host-associated > Plants > Phyllosphere > Stem > Wood/Secondary xylem | place... | reverse complement strand
CTTCTTGATCAATGCCTGCATCCACCATTGATCTCTACATGTAAGAGATCCTGAAAACAGCACGATAGTTCACAAAGATTTGAACCAGAAAGAACACTTTAGCACCAAAGCGGTGGAAGAACTAAAAAATGCAAAAGCAAACATGTTGATAGACGCAGAAGATACATATCAGATCCTCAATAAATAAATAAAAAATCGATAATCTTTGACAAAGGCGGAGGGAAACGGAGCAGGTTGAGATGGATACAAGGGGATATATTAATTCTGGCTTTCCATTCGATATCTAAATTTATTGATTTGGTGTCCCTAGTGTTGTATGGTATAACAAAATCTCTTATTTTTTTAAGTTTTTTTTTAACTAGATAATATATAAGCTATAATTTAACAACAATCACTCACTTAATTTGTAATATTAGATTATAAATCTAATCTTTTTTTTGGTATAAGCATTTCAAAACTCTTAAGAAATTATAATGATAAAAAAAACTTAAATCAAGATTTCATTCGATAGAATTGAAAATACCACACACATGATCCAATTAATCTAAAATAGAAGTTTACTATTATTTTAACACTAATATGGTTATGTGCTACTTCATAAATTTATAAACATTTACAAAAAATTTCAAACTTTTGTTAAAGCGGCACCATTATATATTCATGGTCTTAACTAGTAAAAGTTGGGTTTTAGATATTAGTAAGTTTAATTAAATGGTCTTTAATCTCATATTAGTAGAAGTGTTTCTAACTAAATCTCTTGAAAGACCTTTAGTGAAAGGATATGTTAGATTATTGCAAGATTTAACACGCATAATAGTAATTATCCCATCAGAAATTAACTGCACTATATATTCATGTCTTAAGCTGATATATCTAGATTTTCTATTGTAAATTTATCAAATGCCTTAGACATAGTTGTTTGACAATCATAGTGTAAGGAGATAGATGGCATCAGTTGTGACCACAACTTAATATTCAATAACATATTTCTTAACCATTCTGCCTCCTTATTTGTAGTTGCTAAAGCTATGAACTTGGATTCCATTGTAGAATGAGTTATACATATTTGTTTCTTTGAAACCCAAGAAACAATATCACCTCCTAAAATAAATACTCATACAAATGTTGACTTGGTATCACTTGCATTAGTTATCCAACTAACATCAATATAACCTTCAAGTACAACTGGAAAATTATTATAAAATAATCTAAAATCCTTAGTTTTTTTCAAGTAACCAAGTATTATTGTAATTGTTTTCCAATGATCCTTACTAAGATTACTTGTGTATCTAGACAATTTACATACTATAAAAGCAATATTTAGTCTAGTACAATGCATAACATATATTAAGCTACCAATTACACTAGCATATTCAATTTGAACAATTGATCTACCAGTATTTTCTATCAACTTACAGGAAACATCATATGGAGTATTTGCTACTTTGATATTCAAATGATTAAATATATTTAAAACTTTATCAATATAATGAGATTGACAAAGAACAAAACTCCTACTATGTTTTCTTATTTTGATACCTAAAATTGTATCTACCTCATTTAAGTCTTTCATTTTGAATTTTAAGGTTAGATATTTTTTCGTATCATTAACAACTTTTAGTCAGTACTAATAATGAGCATGTCATCCACATAAAGACATATGATCACACCGAAATCATTTGTAAATTTAAAATAAATACGTTTATCAGCACTATTATATTTAAAATCATATTCTAAAATTACATAATCAAATTTTTCATGCCATTACTTAGATACTTGTTTCAATCCATATAGAGATTTAATCAATTTGCAGACTATATATTTGTTTCCTAGTAGAGCGAAACCCTCTAATTGTTCCATATATACCTGCTCATCCAATTCTTCATTGAGGAAAGTTGTCTTAACATCAATTTGATGTACATATAAATTATAGACTGATGATAAAGCCAAAAATATTCTTATAAATGTTATACGAGCCACCAGAGCACGTATATCAAAATAGTTTATTCCTTCCTTTTGTTTAAAGCCTTTGGCTACTAACCTTATTTGAAAAGTTTGAATTGATCCATCATTATTATATTTCTTTTGAAAACCCATTTACATCCAATTGCCTTGGAACCTGGAGGCAAATCAATAATAGTCCAAGTATTCTTATATAATATTGAGTCAATTTCATCATTAACTGGTTTTTTTTTTTTTTTGAAAAAGCAACATCTTGAGACATCATTGCCTCTTTATATGTTTTAGAGTCATCTTCAACTATTAATAAGATTAGTATCTTATTAAGCACATCAACCTTATTGCCTTCAACTAAGAAAATAATAGATTGTGAAGATATATAATTTGGATGTAAATTGTTTTCTTTTCTAGCACGTTGGCTTCTTCTAAGTTCAATGAAATCATCAATTTGAGTTCTTTTATTTCTATAATTTGGATTAAAACCTGCATTATTTATTGACTTTATTTCAATTTTAAAATTATTGATTCGTTCACTAATTGAATTGGAATCAGTTTGAAATTTATTTTCAATAAACTCAACATCTCTAGATTCCACTATTACATTAGAACTTGAATCCAATATTCTATACACTTTTGAATTTTCAGCATAGCCAAGAAAATTCCCCTTTAAAGCTCTAGGTCCTAATTTATCCTTTTAAAATCTGAAGCTCTATAAAAGACAAGGCAACCCCAAACTCTAAGATAATTTAAGTATGGTTTTCTTTTCTTCCATAATTTGGATGGGAAAATTTTAATTTTCTAGAAGGAATTCTATTATGTATATGACAAACAGTGAGTAAAACTTTTCTTCCCCCCCATAAACTAGCAGCAATTTGGCATTCATTAACATAGAGTTAAGCATATCAACAAGGTTTTATTCTTTCTTTCTACCAAGTCATTTTGTTGGGGTGTATATGGTGCACTAGTTTGATGTATGATTCCATTTTCTTCACAAACTAAAGAAAATCCCATAGAAAAATACTCACCACCTTTATTACTCCTTAGAATTTTAATTTTCTTTCCCTTTTGATTTTTAACTTCTAATTTATAATTCTTAAACATTTGAAAAGCTTGATCTTTATGTTTCATTAAAAAAAAATAAGTATACTTTGAAAAGTCATAAATAAAAGTTATAAAATATCTATTTTCTCCCTTTCAACTTTAAGAAAAGTCGTTTTCTAGTCATCTTTGCTTGAATGCAAATTTTACATGTTTTTTTATCTTTAATTTTATAAGAAATTAAATTATAATTAGCCATATATTTTAATGATTTGAAACTAACATGTGCCAAATGATCATGCCATAAAGATGAAGATAACTCAATCATATAAACAGAGAAATTAATATTATTATTAAAACTAAGTTTGAACATTCCATAACATGAATAACCCTTCCCTATAAATAGTCCATTTTTGGACAAAATGATTTTATTAGACTCTAAAACAACCTTAGAACCCTTTTTACAAAGAAAATTTGCAGAGACACGATTTTCTTTATATCTGGTACATGTAAGACATTGACCAACAATAATTTCTTTTCAGAAGTAAAACTTAGTTCAACATTTCCTTTTCCTATCACCTTTGCAACATTATAATTTTCCATTAGAACTTTTTATCTATCTTTTGCAACTTCATGATCTTTGAAATGGTTTTTATTGTTGCATACATGGATGGTTGCACCAGAATCATACCACCAGTCATTAGACATGGTACTTGCAGCTATATGAAGTTTAGTAATCATTTCAATATGCAGCTTCGAAACCATTGCAATCAACTTAGTTTCATGTTCAACCATGTTTGTATTTTTTGAATTCTGGACATTACTAGGATTTTTTTTGCTTCTGTTTCTTTTGAAACTTGCACCCAGGTTTGTAGTGCCCTTTATTGCCACAATTGTAACAGATCTTTCCTTTTTTTGAATTGATTAGGTTGCTTGTATTTTTAAAGTTCTTTACTGCATCAGAAAACTTCCTCTTCTTTCCAACATTTTTCTTTTAAACATTATGATTTCCTTCAATATAATTCACTTTTGTTGAAGATTCCATAGTGAATTTCTTTACATGAATTCTAATTTCCTTTTCAATCCACAAGTGTTTTTGAATTTGTTCAAGAGAAAATTCTTTTGTGGTATATAATAACTTTTTCCTGTAATCATTCTAACTAGGAGGAAGTTTTGCAATTATTCATCCTACTTGTAATGCTTTAGAAACTTCCATTTTCAAGTATTTAGGTTTAGAAATCAAGACTTGTAACTTATGGACATAATCTATAACAGAAGCATTATCAATCATTAAAAATTCAAAATATTTCATAATAAAAAATTTATCCACACCTTGTCTTTTGTGTTGTATTTGTACTCTAGTGACTTCCACATTTTCTTTGAAGACTTTATGGATATAAAAAGATCATGCAGATGATGAAAAATTATTGAGGATATGGCATCTGCACAACAATTCATTTTCATCTCGTTTCTTATGCTCTACCTTCAATTAATCATTGTCTTCAAATGTAGATGCATGAATTTCAGACAGATTTTGGATTACTGATGTAGGAGATCTTTAAAGTAGTCAATAGGAACATCTTGTCTTTCCAACATACAAAATTTGTTCCATCAAAACTATCCAGCTTCATATCCAGATTGAGATGGATGCAAGGGGCATGTTAAAGAACATGAAATTTAATATGGCTTCCTCAATGTCTTATATAAAAGTTCTTTACCATTCTAGGACTGCAGATCTCCAAATATATGCATGTAATTTGACATAGCTTCCATCATGCTTTAGTAACCATTCATTTTTCCTAGCTATTCATTTATTTCATTATTATATAAGTCACTTATCTGCCATGATAATACATTATTAGTTTTGTTGGTATGCAAATAAAAATCATGGACTATATACTTTACCAAGAGGTTGTGTTCCTTTTTTGTTATTGTTGTTCATTTAATAAAAGAGTTTTTTTTTAATTTTAAGTTTAAGGTTGTTACACCTCTAATACCTTGAACATTTAAAACATTAAAATTATTATGAAAAAAAATATTATAGTCATGACACTTGTAAAATGATGCATCATATTATAAAACAAATTATAGCACAATAAAAAGATAAAATTTCTCAAACATTAATATGATTAAGTAACTTCAAGTTTTGAGCCATGCTTGAGATGCAAAGATTTTGAATGGTAAAGAGGGAAGAATGTTAGTTAGGTCTACAAATGCCATGATAAAATTGCCTTAAAGTTGAATGAATTTCATGCAAACATCAAGGTAAAGCATGATGAGATGTTGTTGAGCATTTAGTTTTCAAACCTTGGAAAGTTTCTTTTGCTCTACTTTTCTGAAACATTATTTCCTATGATTCAATTTTTTTTTATCATCATCAGAAGATGCCCCTTGAAAATGTAAAGACCTTTCTTATGTTTTTCTTGGAAAATTCACTCTCTTTTTTTACTAAATTTATGATCATTTTTCCTATGAAAGTTCAATGTTATTATGTTAGGTATAAGACCACTTAGATAAGTTAAAGAATTGTGATAAAAGAGTGTTTACTATTCCAAACTTTTTATACCTTCAATGCAAATGATTATCACTAGGAAAAAATATCCAAGGGTTTAGGTTTTTGCAGTACTCCCTATGCTGCTTGAATTTGCTTTTGGTTTTTCTTCTAACTATTGTTTGCGTTGTGTAGGTAAAGGTATTGTTTAGAGAGACTAGCTCGAGAAAAAGTACACGGTTGGTTCAATTCCTAAGTGATTCAAGAATAGCTATAAAAAAGTTCATTATATATACTCGGCCATGTAAGATTGCAACCATCTCAATTGTTGATAGAGTCAATGAAGAAGTAACAGGTGTTATGAAAATAGTTCAAAATGTTTTATGAAGATATGAATGACTCTCTATGGATTATAAAGAACTTCGTCGAATCTAAATAGAGATGAGATCACATATGGGTGGTGCATGTGCACCCTCTTATTGGCCCCACAGTCCGAGGAACAACCAGCCTCCTCCTCCTCCAGCACCGTCTTTATTTTAGTTTTATTGTATTTGAACGTATACAAATGTTTAAATTTATAATAAATATTTGATTTTTATATTAAGATAATTTATTTTTAAATATTTGAATTTTATATTAATTTATTTTTTAATTATTTTCTATTTATGTTCAATAGATTTTTTAAAATAAATTATTACGGATGAGGTTACCAACAGACTTATTTTGTCGGTATATTCCAAAGAGTTGGAAAAAAATTATAGCAAATGTCAATGCTACTATTAACTCACCAACAAAATTAGTTCATCGGTATCAGTTTGGTATATTCCAAAGAGTTGGAAAAAAATTATTGCAAATATCACTACAATTATTAACTTACCAACGGAATTACATACAGTTCTCCTATCGGTGATATACTAAATAGTACTGAGAGAATTATCAATGGAATGAAGTGGGTAATTTTGTTTTTGGCGTGTATGGTCCGTCTATAAAGTCATCGGTAAATTTATTAATGACGGACTTACTGACAGACCAAAAACTACCAACGATCCCATCAGTAAAATAATCATAGATAGATTGTTAGTGTAAATACTAATAAAAAATTTTATCTATAAAACTGTTAAATCTGGTAATGAGTTATGTCTCATCCAATATTTTAATCCACATAGCAGTTGGAATAAGGACGATAATGAAATGAATAATAGGATTCTTGGATTGTCGGTGGGCTTAATTAAGTATCATCTCCAATACCAATTGTTTAGAATGTGCTTTTACCAAATAGTATAAAGGTAGAATCGAGAGAACAGAGGTTAGGAGTCCTTTTTCAACAAAAGAGTGCATGAAGTTCAAAAGGATCAATAACTCACCAAGTAAGAATATGTTAAGCATTAAAGCAAAAGGTAATTTGGAAGGAACAACTGAACTATAATTGCATTGGAGTTTACAATTGCCTTTGAAAACAACCAGTTTAACCAAAGAGTTGTCGAAGGGTAAAATTTAATAAGATCACTTGAGAATCAACTAAACCATAATGATCTATGTTGTTACCCACTTTTAACCCCATAAAAAATCAAGAAATGAAAAAAGAAAAATAGAGAAAGAAAATCTAAAATATAAAAGGATATACATGAAGAAAGCCTAGAAGACTGTCCAAATTGGTGATGAAAGACCAAAATCACAAGTGGAAAAGTTTGAGGACCAACATATAAGATTAACAAAATTGGCAACCCAATTCTAATTGAAAAAGGGCCTATTTGGTGAAAATATTTTTATTTTAGGTAAAGAAATATAAATTTGGATAGGTAAGGACTTAATAAGAATTTTGGAAGGCTTAATTAATTTTTTTGAGGACTTGATTGCAAGAAAAATTAATATTTAAAGTCAATTTAAGCTTTAATTAGAAGAAATTAAAGTCTGGAGGTCAATTTGCAATTTTAAAGAGTTAATTTGGTCAAATCATGTGCTTTATTGTATAAATATTGAAGTTTAATGGGCAATTAGAGACTTGATTGAAGAAATACAAAACCAATGATCAAACAGAAAAAAAAAAAAAAACGAGTAATTGTAGGGGCTGAAATTAACCAAATCATGAGCTAAATTAAATAAAAATAAAAGTTTGATGGTCATTTAAGGGTCCAAATGCACAAATAAAAAACCAAGGACAAAAATGAAATGATGCTAAACTTTGGGGCTAATAATTGAGTTTGGCAGATGTGAAATTGCATGAAATTAAGAGTTTAAGAGGCAATACGGGTGCAATCCAAAGCAATTGAAAAAATAAGGACTAAAATGAAATCTATCAAATCCCAAATTAAAAACCCTAATTTCTATGGTTTAACCTAGACGACATGTCATTTAACCATTGTTTAGCTTCTTTTTGGACAAATCAGGAGCTAAATTGAATAAAAATAAAAGTTTGATGGTCAATTAAGGGTCTAAATGCACAAATAAAAAACCAAGGACTAAGATGAAAATAACGCTAAACTTTGGGGCTAATTATTGAGTTTGGCAGAGGTGAAATTGCATGAAATAAAGAGTTTGGGAGGCAATTACGGGTGCAATCAAAAGCAATTGAAAAAATAAGGACTAAAATGAAATCTCTCAAATCCCAAATTAAAAACCCTAATTTCTATGGTTTAACCTAGACGACATGTCATTTAACCACTGTTTAGCTTCTTCTTGGACAATTTTGATTGATCGAGTATGCACTTTCAAGCAAATGAATATGACATTTCCGACCACCTTTAGGGCTGTAATCACCACCATTCAATTGAGAGACACCCTTCTTACAAAGATCAACTACTTCCATCAAACATTTACATCTTATTTTCTTCAACAAACTTAACAACATGTCCTCGATCAGTCATCACTGTATTTTCAAATTATAAGTTGATCGAGTTGGCATTTTCAAATGAATGAATGTGGAGCTATAAACCTTCAAATTTAGTAAGGTTGGATCCAAACAAAAGGTGTGCACCCCCTCTACCAAGATCAAGTGGTCTTATTAATGATTTCTTATCAAAGGTTGGTCATGTTTCTCTTAAGATCAAAAGGTCAAAAATAAGCTCGTTGGTCTCCAAGTTTAAAAAACCACCAAAACCTCAAAAAGCTAAGTTTGTTGCAAAACCATCATTGAAAAACCAGCATAGGTATAGAGTTCATAGATTTAATCAATCTATGTTTGAGCCCATCAAAAACCCTAGCAAAACCCTATAAACACCCCCTGGAAAATCAGAGCAAAAAGAAGAGAAAAAAGGTGAGGAAAAGATTGATAAAAGAACTCTAATGTGTGAAGGTTTAAGAGCCTAACACAAGAATTTCCTTAACTTTAAGAGAAAGTTACAAACTTGGAAAAGAAGGAATCAAATGGTAACAACCATTGTTTAAGCTTGAAGTTGGGATTTAATGCATGTTTGTGATGATTTGATGTTTTTTGTTAGTTTTTTGGATTCAACTATGCTAGGTGTTGGTAATGTGGTTTATGAGGACTACAAGCAGCGTGTTTAAAGGCCTAGAAGGCCAAATCTAGGTTTTGACATTAGTTCTTCAATTTCTTGAAATTTTCCAAATTATGGGTGTATGTTCTTCGTATGAACATTTCCTTGGCCTCTTGTTTTTGAGCTATTACAGGTTAATTATTGGCACAGACATGTTAGTCTGTCATTTTTAGCAAATAATCTAGGGTTAAAAGGCATCAATAACACGTACTCATGTATTTAGATTCTAGGGTTCTTTCAATTGCCCAAATACATTTTGATCAAATCATGGCTTTTGAGTGTTAATCAAAGAAAATGGATGCTTGATTCTTTATCTACACATGATTACGAACAAAACCTTGCTCTTGATTGCACAAAAACTTGTATGGTTAGTGATTTGTGTTTGTTGGGTTTTAGTTTGAATGTTCATCATGTTCTTCATGTTCTTAATGCTTGATTTGTTTTTGTAAGAAAAATTTATGTTTTTTTTTTGTTTGTTTTTTAGTTTTGATTTGATTTAGTTTAATTATTTGTTTTCATTTAGTTTTGGGTCAAACCATAGTTTTTTATCTGGTTCTAGGTTGAACTAGTGTTTTCGAGTCAACCTGATTGGTTTTGTTTTAGGTCAGGTACCAAGAGTTTGTTTGGTTGGTTACTTTTTTTTTGTTAAGGAATTAAAGCCTAAGGGGTTGTTTGGCAAACACACCCTTATATCTATCCTGACAGTTTTATTTTGAAAAAAAATAGTTTTTTTTTTGCCAAACAAACCCGAAATAAATTTCTAAAAAAATTCTAAAAACTTCCAGGGACCAATTTAAAATTACTGGTGGGTCCTTTGCATGTTTTTTCAATAATTTTATTTAATATCAGGGTTGTAGACTTATACAGTAAGATGATGACATACTATTAAAATACTTGTTTTTCGTTAAAATCTAAAACATTTCCAAAATTTATAAAAAAAATATTCTCATTGAGAAAAAATATAAATATGTGTTTTATTTGGTGTGCATAGGTCCAAGTCTCTCAAAAAATTAAAAATCATATTTTGGCTTAAAAAATATAAAATAATATAAATGGTATGATTTAGTATTTTTTTTATATACATAAAATTTCAAAAAATATATTTGCATGCATTTTTGTTTATTTAATAACCAATTTATTGAATTCATGAGAACTTAACCAATATTTTAGAAATCCTAAAATTTTAATTCATGAGAATTAATGATCACATTCTTGTATAAATGTAGGACCTATAAATAAGTTGATATTTAAATATCAAAAGTTGACTAGAAAATTTCCATAATTATTTCAGGCATTCACCTATTTTAATTATGAGTATTTTTCACCACAATATACGAGTTATGAAAAACTCTTTCTCCTTCTAAGATAGGTGAACCTTGTCAAGGCACCTGGATGGACTCTTCCCATAAAAATTTATGTGGGCACACGATCCCATTATGAATTTAAAACGCTAGATTTACTTATAAGAATTAAATTTTATTCTAAGTCATAGATGGACCATCAATTAGAAACTCATCAGTACATTTAAGCCACATCTAGACAACACAATGCAGGTTACCTCAAGTAAGAAGCGTTATGGATGCTAATACTTTTCCTAGTCACAACCAGTCCTTCACCCTAGAATTTCATATAAGATCAGTCCATTTAGGTCTCTTAGTGACCCTGAACCAAACAACTAGGTGATGACTCATTGACCCCGACATCCTGCCATGTCGCGCACGCATGCGACAAAATGACGAATTCACTAGGAACTGTTTTGTTTTTAACAAAACTAGGCTTTATATGTTTTATATGGTTTAATTGATTTGATATGTTTAAACTTTATTTACTTATTTACGTTTTAGCATGCTTTACCCTGCTTATGCATGTATGTTGGATATGGATGAATATCTTCATACATCACTAGTCTATTTATGATATATCGCTTTGGAATGCACACACATGGAAGCTTTATGTTAGGTGGGGGAGTAACAGCTTAACATATGACTTTCATTCAGGTTTTAAGTTCGTGAAACCAACTGACTCTTTACCGAGTGCTTAGACTAGTAGTGATTGGTATATGTACCATTCCATTACCTACTAAACCCGCATATTACCTTCACAAAGGTAATCATTGAGACAACAAGAGACCTTTAAAGACTAGATAGTGCCTACCTTAATGTCTCACATAAAAAAACATAGAACCTGCCTGTAGGATGTATGCTCCATAAATAATCATTATTGCATTAAGACATACTTAACCTTAAAAAGCATCTTGAATTGCAAGATTTAAGGTTGATAACATGACCATCATTAAAGAGATGACCTCTGTTGAATATGAGTTGGATTATAAATCCCTACAACTGTTAGAAAAGGGATTGTCTGAGACTAAATGATAGTAAATTACCACCCATCAGAAATGTGAGTTGCTCTGGAAATGACTTGAAGAAGCTCATCTCATACATGAAAAGCATTCATATGGATGAATTTTTAAAGAAATATGGAAGAATAGTGAAAATTACGAATGTCTCTGTAAATAATTCAGCAATTAAAGCCTTGATGTATTTTTAGGACCTCGAGTACCAGTGCTTCATTTTAGGAATGTAGACATATGTCCTACTTTGAAAGAATATGGTTTACTAACCGAATTCCCTCAAAATCTATATAAAGTCTACTTCCACCAAAGACGCGACAAAATGATAACTTAATTGGCTTAATTGATCAAAGTTTCAAATCTCCATAAGATATTGGAGAAAAGTGCTACTAGTCTAAAGTGGAAGATGATCGAAAAGGTATTCAAAAGTTGGAAGAATGACTCTAGATTTGTTGAAGAAAAAAGGTAGAATACTTGTTTTAGGAATCTTCAGGTTGGTGTTATTTCCAAACCTTTCTAGAATAATCAGTTTAGAGGTGATTACGACGTTTATTACATATTAAAACACTTAGATAAATCCAACTGTGGTGATATTAGCATAAATTATCTTAACACTCACATATTGTAGGAGGGTTGTCAAGGGATCAATGAGATGTTGTGAACAGTTGTTATATATATGGCTGATTAGTCATATAGAAACCAAGAAGCCAATATTTAACAACTTCTGGTGGTTTAATAAAAAATCATTAGAGATAGTGAAGAGGAATGAAAGGACCTAAGCGAGGAAAACTAGAAAGTAAAGTGAAGTGGAAAGGAATATCTAAAATGGAAAGCCTCATGGATGAGACCAACAAATTGCTTGATGAGTTATGGGCATAGACGATGGGTGCCTCTGAAGCGAGTGACCAGATATGTCAGATATGCTCCTATTTTGGTTGTGAGGCAACTTGGATGTGTATAACATTTGTCAAAAACGAACAGGTTCTTCCAATTCTCTAGGTTATTCAAGGATCAATCTGTTTTGGAAATCGTAGTGGAAAGCAGGATTAAGCAATATAAAAGGCTATACAAGAAGCATTTGATGCTGGAAAGTGAGCTGACTGAAGCAAAAACCAAATGAAAGGCTTTCGGGGTCTTTAAAACTAATTTGGATAAAATGAGAGATGAGATTGGAAGGAATGTCCACCAATATGAACAAATCATGGCTAAGACTAATGCTTTTCTTAGATACATAGAAAACAAAGGCTTTGTCTTTCTCCCTGTAACGATGATGATGAGTAGATTAGCTTTCAAATGTAAAAGTTTTCATCAAGTATTAATGAAAAAGGCTTAGACTCAACCTTTTGAGCAATATCACTTTATGATGAGTGTATTCTTATAAAGCATTAGCTTGGATTAAATTGTCTCGAAATTATAAAAGGATCAGAACCCTGCCCGTTTAAAAAGGAATGGTGGCCATATACCAGCTCGAGGTATAACTAATCTATATCCAACATACATCATCATACATCCATATGTATTATTGCTATCCAATTTTTGACCCTTTTTTTACTTTTTTGAAAAAACCAACAACAACCTAAAAAATATGTTTCTTGACGCATTTGTATAATTTTCAACGTCTTTTTCAAAGAATTTAAAACAAAAAACAATATCTACTTTCAAAGCGTGTAGTTGTTAACACGTTTTTTTAGTCAATGTTATGTTATCCTTTTTTAAAAAAATCAAAATACAAAAAATTAGAAAAATGAAAATATAATAAATGGGCAAAGGGATCAAAAGTTAAAAGGGAAGAAAATGAGGGACCAAATAAAATTTAGATTGCTTAGGGACCAAGCAATTTAGAGGTAGAAACCAAAAAAATTTACTTACAAACAGGTGGTTATACACACCTAAAACAGATGAGCAAATTTTATGGAGGAGAGCCATAAAAAAATAACCTAAGAGGGAGAAAAAAAAGTAAAACAAAATAAAAACCAAAAACAAGATCTTTCCCACATACACAAAATATACAGCCCTCAATAAACCTAAACTTAGCTAACACACCCAAAAGAAAGATGACACGACCGAAGAGTTGATATCTTCTCCTAAGTATAGGAGTGTCGAAGTGATAAATAACCCGGCAAGACCGGGGTCGAACCACAAGGAGGTTAACAGTATAACCTACAAATAAAGAAATAGATAATAACAGAAAAGAAGTTCAAGAGAGCTTTGAGATGTGATATTGATATAATGATTTAAACAAGAATAAAATAGTTATCAAGATTAGAGGATCCACTAATGGTATTTCAAACAAGTATAGCATAAACTCTTTTTATTACTCAACTGGAAACCACACACAAAGGAGGTTCCAATCGGATTATAAATTGTTAACATGATTACATTAGTTAACTTATTTGAATAATGCTAATACTTGTAAATATTGTCAGGCATTCATGATTATAACTTATGTTAACAACAAATCAAGTTCCTTTCATAGCACAGGTGTCGGTTATACCATACAATTGGGCTATGAAAGTACCAAGTATTTGTTGTCCCAATGGTTATACAACATAAATCTAGATTAACCATTTAACAAGCAAAGTATTAAGAGTGAACAAGATAACAAATACAAAATATGTTAATATCAAACATTAAAGTCCATATTGAGTTTATACTATATTTATTCCTACACCATTAATGTAATCTTTTCACCTTGACATAATAAACTTAGCTAAACATAATGAAAGATAGAAACATAAATAAACAAGATAAGAACATAAATAAGATATAAGTTAATTAAGTAAAGGAAAGGAAATGAAAAGCATAAACAAGAGATTAATATAAACAAAACTTAAGTATTATAAAAATATAAAGAGAGAGAGCAAGAACATGATCTTGATCTGAAAACCAAGATGCCTAAATATATGGCAAATATCTCTTTTTATAGGCCAAAATTCAAAACTATTGATTTGATAACTAATTGTTGAGTGGGTGGCCATATCTTGATTTGGTGACAATCCTTATCTTCTTGTCTGAACAAAATGTCATTGCTAACATCAGAATTCAAACAGATAGTCTTCATAAAAGTTCTAGGAAATTATCTCAGCTTTCCAACAAAATAAGAATCGGTGCATTTGGACTTCTAAAACTCGAGATATGGTCTGAACACTGAACAGTGTCTAAGTTGCAGGACACATTTCAACTTCTCTGTTGTTGCTACAATTTGAACTTGAAAACGGCTTTTTTTAATATTGGACTCTCATGAAAGTTTTAGGCCTATGTCTTAGCTTTCTATCCATATAAACCAGACCTAAATCCAAGTTCTACAGCTCTAGTTATGATCCAATAACCGAATGGTGTTCCAGTTTGAACTAAATCAACATCTCTTTTCTAAGCTTAGCCCTCTCTTTGTCTTCTCAATTTCAGTAGTTAAATTCATCAATCAATCCTTTTTATTTATGTGATAGGCCTACATTTAAGATAAATATTTACCATAAATTAAAGGTATCTTATATTATCAGACATGTTATTAGAAAACATGCTCTAGTTAAGGAGTTATTGATACTTCAAGTGCAAAATTATGATATAAAACCTTGATAAAATTGCACTTTTAGGTCCTAATCACACCCCTAACCAGCTTATTACTAGTTCCTAGTAATCAAAACGTTAAAATAGAAAAATAATTTGCAAGTTCCACAAAGCAAGGCATTCATCATTCAACTTCCATTAATCTATCCAAATAAACAAACTCTCATTAAATTTATATCTGCTTCATGCTTCTTAAAAAAGATATTAATAAACCTTCCTTTCAACACATAGTTATAGGGCTTTACTTAGAAGAAAACATTACTTATTATAAAACATGCTCTAGTTAAGGAGTTATTGATATTTCAAGTGCAAAATGATAATATAAAACCTTAATAAAAATGCACTTTTAAATACTAATCATAAGACAACCACCCATCTCTTTCCCTGCACCTCTACCAACTATGACTCTTAATTTCTACCTTTCACCATTATTGATCACAAAACTCAAAACAACAACCTCTTTTCCATTTTTGTCATCACAGACTCTACTACCAGCCAACTCCTACATTCATCATCGATCACCACCATTTTCTTTCGCTAGCAGCAATGCTGCTATCATCAACCCCCACATGTGGTGCCTTTGTTTCTTTTTCATTGTCCAACAACATAAAAAACCAACCGATCCAACCATCCACTTCTAGTTGTGAATCAACTACAGTCAATGTCATCAGCTCTCTATCCCAACGGTGGTCAAGACACGTTAACTTCTTCTTCCTTTCAGTTTCCACCATCCATAACAGCTACACCATAGCCTAACTAACCCTTCTTTTCTTTTGCAAGCCCGACAGTCAGTCTTCTAAGCCACCACTGCTATAATTGACAACAACAACACCCAGCATGGTGACCAATAGCCTTAAATCCAGTTATCAACTATGGTGTAGAGAGAGAAATTGATGAACTAGTAGAAAGAAGAAAATAAAAATTGAATGTGTTGTGTGATTTTCTTTCTTTTTACAAGTGAAGTTGTATTTCACTGCTAATATAAACATGAAAAGGAAGAGGAGAGTTACCTAATCCACTAGTTTTTGTCCTCCTAACATTGATGCTGAGTGGGACCACGTTCCACCAGTGGCGGTGGCATATTGGACTTACACGCACAACTATTTTGACAATATTCCTGCATATCCAGTGTCTCCAGAGTTACCAAATAGGATTTGAAACAACAAATCCAATCAAATCTTAAACACATAACATACAAAAAATGTTCTCCCAACCAAAAAACAAGATTCACGAAGCCTCGTGTCCTATATAAAAAAAAGGCATTCAAAGTTCACGCAACACATGTATGATTTAAACATATAACTATATAAAAAAAATGAGAATCCATCAAAAGGAACACATAAAAGCTGACAGGGTGAACAAAGAACGTTATAAAAGAAAGTGCACACACCTACAAAGACAATGAGATGGCTTGTTGATGATATCTTTATAAAAAACAAACCCAACCAACCATCCTCCCAAAAGGAAGAATCCAAACATACAAAGAAAACAACTAAAAGGAAAAAAAAAACACCAAAGTATAAGCAAAGGCCAAAACAAACATAAAGCTAAAAACACCTAAAAAATTCTGAATGAATATTGACAAAATTCATAGCCAAATCCTAGAAGCCAAAAAAGCAAAGCCCAAGCAAAAACGCCTATATACCCTGCAAACCCAATCCCAACGAAGTGAAATAAAACAATAAAAAAAGCAACAACAATTTTTTTTAAGAACCAATATCACAATCAAGCCAATAAAAAAAATGTCATTATATTCTAAGAAACAACAATTGTAGCAGAAAGTGCACACACCAAACCAAAAACCAAATAGAGACTTATCTCACAAAAATTGGATGAAACCAGAGGAGGGGAAAGAGAGAAACCAGAGAAAAAAGTCCAACCAAGTCATTCGTAGCCCACCAAGCATCAAATCCATACACACGAAACCTATTATCGCAATGAACAGGGATAAGCTTAGTACATTGCAAGTGGGTGTGCATATAATTCACAATGATGCACCTTCACTGATCGATGAAGGAGAAGCCCCACATACGCCAGCCATAACCCAGCTATCCCTACCTAACCTAGTCATGCTAGAAAGTAATCAAACATAGAAGCAACACCAACTCTTGACGGTCACCTTTCAACATGACCTAATGTTAAATTGCACTAGAAAAAATCAATTATAACACACCATGAAGCCTTGGGAGCCATGAAGAAAGGTTGGATTCAACACTAATTCATGTGAGAAGGCAGGTGAAAAAACAAGCAAAATAACAATAAAAATTGTGTGAATCCATAATGGATTCACTCACAGTTCATAGTTTTTCATCGAGGACTCAGTTTTTTTCTTATAATGTTGTAAAAACTAGGCAATAGATCGGATGGAAAGCTGTTTTTTCTTCTTGTTTAAACGTGTACATCTTTTCCTTGTAACTCATATAACAAACATTTGAAACTAAACTTTTCAAGTTTTGTTGCTCCTCATCTATTGCATGATTCAAATGCTCTAATACACCCCTTTAACCGAAGGGGCAACTCCTTCATATGAATGTTGCTTCATAACAAATAAAAACAAGAAGCAACCAATAATTTTATAAATAGATCTACTAGTTGATCTCGTGTAAACAAAAAAGATACTTGAAGCTATTTTTGCTATTTTTGGAGAACCTGATCACGAACATAGTAAAAATCAATTTCAATATGCTTCATACATGCATGGAAAACAGGACTTGAAGATAAATACATTGCTCCAAAATTGTCACGCCAAAGTGTTAGACACTTACGCAATGGAAAATAAAGAATGGATAGTAGTGACTGAAGCCATTGAATTTATGCTCCTGTGTTGGATAATAACTTGGACTTTAATTTTGTACTTCTTCGATCCATTATTTAATGCTACTTGCAGCTCCATGAGATGAGGTTTTTTTTTCATGAAACAAATAATAGGCAATATCAACACCATAATGATCATCGTTATCCCTAACCCAATCATGGGCATCGCTATAGCCATGAAGAGAATGATCAGATTGACTCGTAATCTGCAAGGCAAATGAGATTTTATCTTTGAAGTTTCGAAGGATTCGTTTTATGGCTTGCTAATGTGGAACTCGAGGTTGATGCATATACTTACTTATGTCTTGCCATGTGAAACCTAGATAATGAATTGCACTCACCGTGCTTCGGTATAACTAAGGATCTTCAAAAGCACAACCCTCATATATGGAAAGATTACAGGTTGTGTACATTATGGTTGCACATAATTTAACTTTATGAAGCTTTACTTTGCTTAAAAGATCAACTATATATTCTTTGGGTAATAATAAGATCACTCTCATACTAAATAGTTTCCATCCTAAGAAAAAAAGATAAGGTGCCAAGTTTCTTAATAGGAAAATCAATGGACAAATTAACAACTAAAAAGTTTAGTAACAACACTAGAATTTTTACTAGTAACCATAATATCATTGACATAAATCAAAACAAGTAAATACAACTCACCATCATAAAGAGTGCACAAAAAAGTATCATCAACAACTAAAATTTTTTCTTTAACTAAAAACAAATCATTTTTATTTACATATATACATCATAAAAATAAAATTATTTATATAAAATATGAAAGGAAAAAAAATTAAAGATAAATTACAACAATCTCTTTTAAAGATAATCAATTTTTAAAAAAAACAATAACTACTAATTAAAAAGTATACACTAAAATAAAATTTAAATAGAAGAGAGGGTGATATTTAAAATTTATTTTTTTATGTTTATTTTGTTTGTCAAAATATTGATTTGTTTAACCAAACAACTATGAGAATCATAAAAGAGAATTTTAATAAAAAATAATGTTTTCATAACCATGCCACACATGTATTAAAAATATAAGAATTATACATTGAATTTTTTTGAGTCTATTTCCAATGTAATCATGAGATAATAAAGAAACATACAGAGAGAAAAGCTAAAAAATTAAACTTAAAAAGATAAATGAAGAGAAATCATGAAAGACCGGACAAAAATTGCTCAATAATCTTATTAAAACAATATCATGTCAATATAAAAAAATTATATATTTTTAAATCATTAAAAGAATTTATTTTAAATTTTAAAAAATATAAAAAAGTAGGTTAAATAAAATATGACAGATGCATGGCTCATTGAGGGTCTCATCTCATGGGTGGGATTGCAAAGCCAAGCATGCTTGCTTAAACCTTTTTGTTTTATTTGACTAAAGATGGAAATAAAATGTTATCCACTTTTTTTTTTAATATGTGACATTTCATCTACAGCATAGAATTTGGCCATCACTATGGTGGCTAAAAGATAAAGAAAGATTTTCTTATAAAATATATTTTTCAATCCATTTTCTTTAAAAAAAATCTTAAAACACTTTATAAGCTACCTAACAATCCCAAAATATCTTAAAATCACTTACAAAAATAAAAATCAATTGAATTTATAAAATTATAATTGAATTCAACCTTACCCACTATATTTGGAGACAAAAATCACTCCATTGAATTCCTTTGGAGAAGAAGAACTCATTGACACAAATATCTTTCTTATTAGATTCTTCAAAAAATATTTCTCATTCATATTTTTTTTATTAGCCCTTTTGCTTCCCATTTAATAATTATGTGTGTGTGTGTATAATATTTTTTTTTGTTATTTGACAATTTTTATTTTCAAATTCATAATAAATTAATTTAGATATGATTTGATATTTTGTTTTAGTTGGCTTTATATAAGGTTCTTATGATGTTAAGAATATGTTTTGATATTAAGTTAATGTTTAATTTAGTAAAATAAAAATTACTTTTATTAATTTAAATCAATTAAAACTTTATAAATTTAATTTTTATGCTTAATTATTGGTTATAATTAACAAATTTATTATTACATATAAAAGTAACGAATTTTGGATGAATGATAAAGAGAAACTCTAACAATGGCTCTTATTTTATTTTTATTTTTGTCATTAAAAAAAAAAAATCATCTCACAGCGCGCCCGGAATCAAACGAGTGGGACTGGGAATATATTTGGTGATCCATAGCAAACCCATCATAGATTCATCCCTCCACGTCTGCTCTCTCTCAAAAGCAACAACAAACCTTTCGGGATTAACAATTCACCGATCTCAATAATTTCTCACAGTGA
>Ga0325401_1001439_pt1 | contig 20049 bp, 19 predicted proteins | sample PopdelMetagenome_FD_205666 | JGI IMG/M metagenome (GOLD analysis project Ga0325401, IMG submission 205666) | Populus deltoides microbial communities from Bellville, Georgia, United States - Xylem-PdKOR-R2 | ecosystem: Host-associated > Plants > Phyllosphere > Stem > Wood/Secondary xylem | place... | reverse complement strand
ATATATATATATATTGCTAGCTAGCTCATGATTCCTTGTATTTCTCTGTGTGTTCGGTCGAGGCTTCATTTATTCATGTGAAGTATGCATCTATGCTGTGATTTCAATTGGAATATGTCTGTCATGCAGTTCACTACAAGAATTCACAGACCACACATGTTCATATCAATCATTGATGTATACATGTGTTTGTATATATTCAGCTATTTATATCTGGGTAGTGTCAGAACCACCGTTCTCTGAACTTTATACATTATCAAATTCAAACATTTTTAGTTCCGGCCCAGTATTTCTAGGCCTGGGAGCATGTTAAGCATATTTTTTTTGAACATGCTAAGAATGTTTTAAACCCATTAAAAATAGGTTAATCACATATTAATTATTGATGTATATGAATGCTAGTATTACCTTGTTTAGGGGTCTTCTTAACTAATTTTGTTTGAGTGATGGATGTTAATTTAAGGTTTGTGAAAATAACTATGAATTAAACTAATTAATAAATCTATTATAATACAATGGAGGTTGCTAGTGCTGGGTATGATTGTCGGTGGTCACTGTGAAGTGTGTATGTATATATATATATAGGTTTTTTAATTAAAAAAAAAAACAGATGGGATAATTTGGTGCTATTTATTAAGGAAATTCAGCTATGAATTCTACATGGATGAAAGCAAAGGATAAAGAAGCTCGTTACATGTTAATATTTTTAAAAAATAAAAAACTTCATGAAAATTCTTAAAATATTCAATTTTATTTTTCCAGATTTTTATTTATTAAAAGCTTATTGCAATATTTTATATAGAAAAAACTAGAAAATCCTACTAAATTAGGAAAAACATTCTCTTCAAATAAAAAAAAAAACTAGAAAAGCATAATAAAATACTATTAACCAATAAAAACACTTATTTTTTTCTAAAGAAACTCCTGCATCATATTTTGATTATCTAAATCGATATGGACTGAGTTTCTAGTTATTGCAGGAATGATGACGGGAAGAAAGATATCAAGGAATGGTTTCGATGAAGAACAAGGAGAACCTTCAAATTCTCCGGCGGATAAGGTATGCTGTAGCCAATTGAGACATTGTCTCTGCGTGGTTGGAAGGCTTGTATTGTGTTTGTTAGACTTTAACAAGGTTTCTAGTTGAATTTCTTACAACCTAGACAAATTTTCTTCTGCAACTGCAGTTATTTGAGTTTATTATCGTTTGTTTACCCTAAGTATTTGGTTGACTCGTTTTAAACATAGTCAAGTTATCATCGATGAATTTCATTTTAAAAAAATAAAATAAAATAATTTTAATTTTAATTTTAATTTTAAAAAATAATTAAATCAAACTGATTTGTTGATTATCAATAATGTGCTGAGCTTTGGGAGCGCCCCCCAAATATAACTTGCTTGAGTTCAGGCAACGCGGCTGGATTCATTTCTCATCTCTAATAGACTCGAATCCAACATTTGCCATGGATTTTTCTAAAACTCTATGTGGGTCATTCAATATTTTATATCAATCTAATACGTATTATTTTGAATAGAATATAATTTAAAATATTATAAATGTAAAATTATATTCCTGTCTCTTTCCTCTACAAAAGAACAATATTAGCGGGTTATAAATATATCATGAATTCTTAAAGTCAAAGATTCACAATCTTTTTATTCTTAATATTTTTAGTATATATATTTTCAGAGTTTATCTCTTTAAAATATCATTTTACTTTCTCTCTCTACAAAGTTACTGGCTTTACTATCAGAGTCCCACGTCCATCAAATAAAACCTTTTGCAAATACTAGCTACCAGTCACCACGTGCTGTTACCACAATTACCGATCATCTGTCTTATCAAACAACATCTACTATTACTTACTAATTTTCTAAACTTTATATATCAAGTCAGTAAATACCTTGATTACAGAAAACAGATCAAATTACTTGAACTAAAAAATTAATCAATTATTTAATATATCAGTCTTATTCCTTTACGTTTTGGGAGGACTCATAAAAAGTAATTATAAAGTTTTGCCAACTTATATATATAATTATTAGGATAATCTTTTTTTATTATGCTTACTCGAAGACATTAGAGTTATAATATCTTTATATTTTTACGTAATTTACTTCTATTTTCTTTCAAGCATTCAAGATTCCATGTATGTATACTATGCAATGAACATGAAGGACAGTCCACATGATCACCATAGCTTCTCATCTTTCTTGGTCTCTCCCCTTTTTTTCTTTCGTTTCTAAGTAGAGTTCTTCGATGCTTAAACCTTTCAATGCTAATCTTGTATATGATTTCTTTTTGAATGTCTAGATTAAGGTTGATCCTGGCAAACCTGCACCACTGACTTGGCAGCGGAGATTAGACACCAGTGAAACTGTCCTTTCACAGTTCACTTTAACTTGGCAAGAGATACTTCGTTTGGTAAGTGAGTGCTGTTCCTTCTGCCCTATACGTACAGATCCTAACGTTACTTACTATTATGTCCATGCCAAAGCACTGTGATGGAATTAAGGCCCAGGTCTGGAGTGAATCTCTGTAGAAATATTTGAAATACTGTGCGTGAAGCATTGGCAAATGAAGCAGTGGTGAAAAGTTGTAGATATGCTAACTCAAGAAAAATTAAGTTGAAGGTAGTTTTGAGTCGGCACGCCTGAACGGTTCTCTTTTGTTCTTGTGGTAGTAAGGCACAATCCACTTCATGTAAAGGAGAAGTACAAGGTTGCAGAAGATGGAGGAAGATAGAACAGAAAAGGGATGTAGTGATGGACAATATCTCTCTTTATGGCTTTGTTTTTTTTCTGGAATTTTTGGTAGAAGATTTGAGCTCGATATCCCTTTACAAAGTAACATAGAACATAAGGAAAAATAGACAAAAAAAACTATGCAAAACTCGAGGCAAAAGAGGCTGAAAAAACAGAAGAGAGAATAAGGCAGAAGATATTGCAAGATTTTTCAGAACGTCTCCCCTTCAAAACCAAAACTGATCCCGACATTTTTCCTTAATTGCCCGTCATAAAAAGAAAAAGAAAAAAACGACACGTGCACCAAAGGCTGTTTATACAGAGTGAAAATCTACACTTCTGAGACTTCATAACATCCCTTGTTATTACTCTATCATCAATATTTTTTAGGTGGGAAATCCTTGTCCTTGGTATCTATATCCATGAAGAGATGGTTTCTTTGTTTTGGCAGGCCCCTATAGGTATTCGGCTATGGCGTTATGTCAGGGAAAATGCCAAAAAAAAGGTAGTAACTTTTATCACAATCGCCTCATTGTACCTCGATATGTTATCTATGGTGAGGAACCACAAAGAACAGACTAATCTTGGCTTATACCTTTTGCAGAAGGGTATTTTTATCGATCCATTTGCAAAGCGCAATGTTACATCTTCTCATGGCATTCCAGTAGGTGGTGTTGGGTAGGTGCCAGTTCCTAAAAAACAAGAAAGAGTTCACATTTATGTTAGTTCATTGTATAGCCAGGAACACAAGTATAAAACCAGGCTTGGCCTGGGAAGTCAACTTGGTGATCGGTGGACCTATAACCTATCTCGGGCTGAGTTTTACTTCAAACTGAGTTCGTTTTTTTTCAAAACGATGTGATGTCTTTTTATGTGGAAGTCTAGTGTAATAGGCACCATATCATAGGATGTTCATAGGTAAATTTGCACTCATGATAAACTGTACTGAGCCTGTGGCTGTCAGGAGTTTATCAGAAGATGCAACCTGAAATCAATGCATCATCTGTGTTAATTGTTGTTGTAAAAGTTCATTGATCATTTAATGAATTCTCTTATAATGCCTGTTTTCTTTTAATAAAATCAACAATGTACAGCTCAGGAAGCATTGGAAGGAGTTACAGAGGTGAATTTCAGCGTTGGCAACTGTTTCCCAGAGTAGAAGAAAAACCTGTTTTAGCAAATCAATTTTCTGTAAGTTTAACACGAATCCCTGGAAAAAAGAATTGCCAATGCATTTATTTTACACTTCATTTCTTTGGGAAGTTAAATGGAGATCATCCGATTCAGATGGCAGACACAAAATGGACGAGGAGAGGCCATGGTTGTCAGACCTGGCCTAGAAATTGACACAGAAAAGGGTCTTAGGTCACCGAGTCAACAGGTTAATCTGCGGGTCGTTGAGTCACTCTACATAAAATAGTGTTGTTTTGTTCTCTTAAAAGACTTGTTAAGATGATCTGGGTTTCACTAGATCAATGCTTTTTTTTGGTTTAACTTAAAATTCAGCCGGTTTAGATCACAGGTTTCTTGGATCAACAAACCGGGCCGGGCCGGGCCGGGCCGGGCCAGATCTAATAACTGGAGGGGGGGAAACGTGTTTGTTTTGCCTTTCTATTTTGGGATCAATGACACTGTTGGTAGTTTGTCCAAGTAAGACAAGATGGAGTAGTTGGTTTTCCTGTGTTTGATAATGTCTAGCTGTCTCAGAACACAGCAGTCATGTTTGTGTTTCTCTATGCCAGACTAAAGACTTATACGCTACAATTTCTGTGATATCAGACTAAAACGCATAAAACTCTACTTCTTGCCTGCATGTGACTTGGTTTCTTAATTTGAATGCTATTGCATGCAGATTTTTGTTTCCCGCTCAAATGGAAAAAAATACTGTAGCGTACTGTGCTCAAGGAGTCCAGACAAGCTTGAGTAAGTGATTGCATTATTGCCTGATTAGCTTACAATTGATACATGAATGTTGTTTCTAATTCAACTTGAAATTAAGATTCAGTTTGAACTTTGATAGAAATATAGACAGAGAAATGGAAAAACAGTCACCGATGTTTGTCCACATACTCAGAGAACCTGCAGGTTCAGGGATTGAATCTTGGGAATGGAATCTGAAGGGAGATAATTCCACATATCATGCTTTATACCCCAGGGCTTGGACTGTATACGAGGGTAACCTACATTTGCAAGTAGTATGTATACATCTCAGATTATTATGAACTCTGTTTTGGATATATTATCATATACCTGGATGCCTTTCTCCTCAAGCGCAGGCGAACCTGATCCAGAACTCAGGGTTGTTTGTCGTCAAATTTCACCTGTTATTCCTCATAATTACAAGGAGAGCAGCTTTCCTGTCTCAGTTTTTACCTTCACGGTAGGAACGGGAAACTTGATTCTTGGACATTAAGTACAGTCTGCCCTGTTACTAAGAGTGGAATGTTTATTTCAGCTCTATAATTCTGGAGAGACTGCTGCTGATGTCACCTTGCTTTTCACATGGGCAGTAAGTACTTTGATTTTTTTAACCTCTGCACTGATGCTTTTGTGTTGTTTCTCCTGGTTTCTTTGTTTATTTCATCTGCAAATGAGTGCTAAAGATGTTTCTCAAGATCCTTTAAAACAGTCTGACAATTGAGAAGCAACAGAAACTCATGTAACTTACACCTCTGTGTCGACTTGTGCCGATTCAGAATTCTGTTGGAGGTGTTTCTGAATTTTCTGGCCAGCACCTCAATTCAACAAAAATGTAAGTCGTTGTGTGTGTGTGTGTGAATGTTATTGTATTGCTCTAATTTCCAACACTACTTGCTAATACAAGACTTTTCTTTTTTGCTTCTATGTGTATAAAGCATTTGGATGTGCATGTAGTGGTTGTAATCAATGCTAATCGGCAAGATAATTGATTTTCTAGGATGGACGATGGTGTGCATTGTGTACTTCTACATCACAAGTAAGTTCCTTTCCTTGGAAAGGCATATTGTTTCTGGATTTGGTGGGATTGATTTGTAAGTTTATGGCATGTGTTAGGATTTTCTTATAATGAACTCGTCTTGTTTACAATACAGGACAGCAAACGAGCTTCCCCCATTGACATTTGCAATCGCTGCACAAGAGACTCCCAGTGTCCATGTCTCAAAATGCCCTTCCTTTGTGATATCTGGAAATTCGCAAGGTCTTGCAGCAAAAGAGATGTGGAATGAAGTAAAAGAGGTTGGCATACTCGTACCTTTTGTTTTGTGAAAATGTTCTCAAATGCTTCAGTCTGCATCTTCTGCTAACAAAACTTACCTAAACTTCCACTGATTTGTGTTTTAATAGCATGGATCCTTCGACAACCTCAACTCATCTGGAAAGCCAGTGCCTTCAGAACCAGGATCATCTATTGGGGCAGCCATTGCAGCTACTTCAACAGTTCCACCAGATTCTGTGTGTACAGTTACTTTTTCATTGGCATGGGACTGTCCTGAAGTAATCTTTGCGAGTGGAAGGACTTATCACAGGTAGGTTGCCAAACGCTTTATCTGAAGTGGACTACAAATTGGAAGATTATCGGCGTGCTAAAATGTGTCCATCAACAGGCGTTACACCAAATTCTATGGTACTCATGGAGATGCTGCTGCAAATATTGCGCATGATGCTATTCTCGGTAAAGTCTTTTTCTGTCCTCTTTGATGACACTGGTTGCTTTAAAAAGTGCAATCATGGAACAGAAATATTTTAAAGCCAGACTGTGAATAGGAAGTGTGGAGATTGATTTTACGTTTGGAAACCACAATCCTGCGCTGGAAAGCTAATAAATTCATTTGAATTCCTTGTTTCCTTAAAATATAGGACATGGCCATTGGGACTCCCAGATAGAAGCCTGGCAGAGACCAATTCTTGAAGACAAGAGGCTTCCTGAATGGTGAGCTTCAGTGTGTAGTTTTCTCATTTCATGTAAACCCAGATTCTGAAGTTACTTGGAAGATTCCTTGCAGGTATCCTGTCACTCTCTTTAATGAGCTCTATTATCTTAATTCAGGGGGAACAATTTGGACAGGTATGTGGATGATGGAGCCTCTTATCTCATAGCCCAACTCATGTTTATGAATGTCTTAAACATGGTTTAGTAACATTTTGTTTATTTCAGATGGATCTCCTCCGTTGCATAGTTTAGCAACTGTTGGAGGAAAAAAGTTCTCTCTCGATAGGACAGGTTCTGATTTAGGCCACCAAGGCGACACTTCTGTTGACATTCTTGGAAGGATGACTTCTGTGCTTGAGCAAATCCACACTCCTTTAGCAACCAATTCTGCTTTAGGAACGAATTTGCTTCAAGAAGGAGAAGAAAATGTCGGCCAATTCCTTTATCTAGAAGGGATCGAGTATCCCATGTGGAACACCTATGATGTTCACTTCTATGCATCTTTCGCATTAATTATGCTGTTTCCCAAACTTCAGCTCAGCATTCAAAGGGACTTTGCAGCCGCGGTTATGATGCATGATCCCAGTAAGATGCACCTTCTACAAGATGGACAGTGTGTCACCAGGAAGGTTCTTGGAGCCGTCCCTCATGACATTGGGATTGATGACCCATGGTTTGAAGTAAATGCCTATAACCTTCACAATACTGATCGCTGGAAAGACTTGAATCCAAAATTTGTTCTCCAGGTTTACAGAGATGTAGTTGCCACAGGAGACAAGAAGTTCGCACAAGCTGTTTGGCCATCAGTTTATGTTGCAATGGCTTATATGGATCAGTTTGATAAGGATGGTGATGGGATGATTGAGAATGATGGTTTTCCTGATCAGACATATGATACATGGTCTGTGTCTGGAGTTAGTGCATATTGTGGTGGGCTATGGGTGGCGGCCTTACAGGCTGCATCAGCCCTGGCATGGGAAGTAGGAGACAAGGATTCTGCAGAATACTTTTGGTTTAGGTTTCAGAAGGCAAAGGTTGTGTATGACAAGTTATGGAATGGTTCTTACTTCAATTATGACGACAGCAATGGTAGAAATAGCCCATCCATTCAAGCTGATCAGCTAGCCGGACAATGGTATGCTGCAATCATGCCTTGTTTAATCCTTTTGAACATCAAATTCCTTTAGATCATTAATATAGACTTGATTGATTAAAGTTTCCAAAGTATTTGATAAGCTTATAGCAAAGATAGAACTAGGGTTTTTATAAGTTTTAAGGTAGCTTTAGCCTTAAACTATAGAGAAAACTTCGATATATTTTGAAATTCAATACTTCATAAATTAATAGATTGAAAACAAAGCACACCAACTGATTTTATGGTAGCTAAACCGATCTAGTCTATAAAGGAAAAAAAAACTAAACCGATAATTAACTATGAAGATAAGAAGAAAATCCAAAAATGAAAATGAAAATAAATAAAAAAAGAATCATTTGGGCTTATTTTGTGGATAAAATGACCTCTCATCTGATTACAAGGAGCTGACCCTTTTGAGAAAAAGGCTTGAATAATATTCTGATAAAATTTCAGTTCAATCCAACGATCAAATTAAGAGTTATGGTTGTTTTTGTTGGAAAATAGCGCGTTCAGACTTATTCTTAGGCTTCGTTATGTTTATTTGATCCATGAACTTATCCACTAGATGTTCTACCTCAGCCCCCTCTGCTTGCTTCTGAAAGCAGTAGAAATAGCTCTGTGTTCTTTCAAAAGCACAAACGGTAGATAAGAAATAAATTCATATTTCTGTAGATTACTTGCATGACAATGAACCATCCAGGCTTCAGAACTGTAAGTTTCTAATTATGGGGAAACGCATTATTTTTGTTACGGTAAAGGTTTAGCTACTAATCGATTGTGGTGGTAGGTATGCACGAGCATGCGGACTTTTGCCGATTGTTGACGAGGACAAAGCACGAAGTGCATTAGAGAAGATTTATAATTACAACTTCCTGAAGGTGCATGATGGGAAACGAGGGGCTGTAAATGGGATGCTGCCTGATGGAACAGTGGACATGTCAGATATGCAGTCGAGAGAAATATGGTCTGGGGTCACTTATGCAGTTGCCGCAACAATGATGCAGGAAGGTTTGATGGATATGGCCTTTCATACCGCAAGCGGAGTCTATGAGGCTGCGTGGGCTGAACAAGGACTTGGGTACGTAGGAAATCTTCACCCTTTCCTTCTTCTTCTGTCTTAATGTTTTTCAATCTGATAACAGCTGACAAGTAAGCATCGACCCGGTCAAAGGTTTACATCACGAGTTTAACTGGTTGACTTGTACATCAGCAAGTCAATCAAAGCTTTGATCTTTAAGAAAACAAAATGACATGAAAAAAAGAGCCCAAACCAGGCTCCAGGATCAGCCAGTATACCTAGCTTGACCTGTCGAGCTGGGCCAGGTTTTATTACTGTGGAAGTATGTAAGAAGCCATGAACCATGGAATGCTGTAACAGGTTGGTGCTGTGTTAATTACAGGTATTCTTTTCAAACTCCAGAAGGTTGGAACACCAATGGCCAGTATAGATCTCTAGGCTACATGAGGCCTTTGGCCATCTGGGCAATGCAGTGGACTTTATCAAGTCCAAAACTTCACAAGCAGGAAATGAACTTCCAAGTCAAGCTGGAGGATTCTCTACTAGGGCACCAGCACCATGCTGGATTTGCAAAAGTTGCTCGTTTTCTCAAGTTGCCAGAAGAGGAATCATCTGTGAGTTACCTGCAGGCCTTGTTCGACTATGCTTGCAAGAAGTTTGGTTACACTTAGATTTTTCTTCTTCTTTTTAAGTATTGATATGTTTACATACTATCATATTATGCTGCAATTTTTATTGTTTTTTACTGGAAAACAGGTTAAACATCAGAAATAAGAAATTATTAAATAGATTTAGTTTATCATACCATTTATAAATTAAGCCTGACATTAATTATAGCATCCAGTATTATTATGAAAATGTTCTATTTAATACAATTATGATTTGGTTAGAAGATAACAGAATTGTGCTTGAATTGCTAATGTTGTAGTTGATGATGGGCGGGTAGAGTGTTGGGAAATTTTGCAGCCAACACACGATATAGTTGGATGTTTTTTCTTGTTTCAGGATTCTAATTCTGCATACCTTGTTAAGGTCGGTTTTTTACTTATAGAAAGATTTATAAACCTTATAGAGAGACAAACTTTATCATATCAATATTTCAGAAATAAAATAAGATTTCAGAGTTGTTTGTGTTTTAACCCTATTTCAGCTTTTGCTGCTGTCCTTGATTGTGCTTCCCCTGCATCACAAGGTTTGCAAGTCGAATTAGAGCCTGGAAGAAGCTTTTTTTTTTTAATTGATGCTATTCTCCAGGTTTTCTCTTGGAAGTGAGTGCTGACAGGTTTCTGCACCCAATTGCTGTTAAGAAATCTCAGAGCCAAGCAAAACGAATCGCCTCTGCTTCCTAAAACAACAATGACTTCATTTTCTTCCCTTCCAATCCGAACATCAAAATATGGACAGATTTTCTTTAGCAGACCCACTCGCACTTTTGGCCTTGGTTTCTTGTATTTCTTTCTTGGCTCTCCCTTCCTTACCAGTTCAAATTTATTGACCATGTCCCTCCAACCCAGTTCAAAGTCCTCAGTTGACTCCAAATTACAGAGTCGACAGAGCTCTGCTTTCCACTCATTATCAGCTTTAAACCAGGATGGAAACTCTGCTACAATCATCCATGCACAAAGTGCACGTTTCATTGCAGGCATCTCCATAGCCATTTCTCCTTTCAGACACATATTCTATTGTTTGTGGGGCCTTTCCATTCATGAATCCTAAGGACTTTGACATAACGATAACAAAAACAAGAAAATTCAATTTGGGACCAATAAAAGCTCTTTGAGAAAGAACATGGGTGTCTCTGACTGTGTTTGTGTGTGGCCAAGGATCATTGACAGCAGTGAAGCCACAATTACATCATTCAGGGAAGGTATAACTGCAGGGAGACCAGACTAGTTGGCAAAAAACACATATCAAGAAGCTCAACTGGATTTATTGGAAAATCTAACAAGCATGTGGCAGTCACCTGCCAACAAAAAAGAGACAACAGGGTGAAAAATTTGAACCTTATTTATCGAGAGACAAAATTATGGGTATAACTGCAGGGACCAGACTAGTTGGCAAATAACACATATCAGGAAGCTCAACTGAGAAGTGCAGGGCATAACGTCTAGCTAGTTTGGATTGAACTTATTGCAGTTTTGGATGAAACTAGCTTGGAGAGATTGAAGGCAGGTTGGAAGACTCGGTTGCACTATCGGCCTTGGTTTCTTGTATTTCATTCTGGGCTCTCCCTTCCTTATCAGGGCATAATAATGTATAATCAGGTCCAGGATATAGAAAGGGGGTGTTTTACATCTTGTGAACAAAACTAACAGCAGCCTGCATGCATGATCTTTGTGATGAAGCTTTTGACCAGGCAGAGGCATCTGTGGTATCATATCAGACCAGTTTTGTCTAATAAGCTGAAATTTTAAGGGAAGTAGGAAACCAGAAAACATCCTTTCTGCCTTCTGATTGATTAGGGACATGAATTTTACTGGTTCACGACACAGCATAAAACCCGGACATGAAATTTACATCTAGTAACTGGATTTTGTTCATGAGGATATGCGATGGGACCACAGCACATAAAATAAAAATGTAGAGTAACAACCTGAAATCAGCACATAAAATAAAAATGTAGAGTAACAACCTGAAATCGCATATTGTCATCTTAAATCATTCTTGAAAGTGCCAGGCTGAATGAAGAAATATGACATTATATTGCCCACAATATACCATGGATCATCTGAATTCTTTCACCATCTTGCAATGATATATGTATTGTTCAATGCATGTGTCCAGTCATACACTAAATCACTTTATGCATTATATTCATGTTGCAGCCAGCGGACAAAATTTCATCTTCCAGTTAATAATTACGCTTACACAAAGTTGCTCTTCTCAGGACTTCCCTCAGCAGCTTCCTTCCTTAATGCTTGAAGCCTTTCCTTAAGTTTCTTGCTTTGTTCAAAATTCGCCTTACGCTTCACGGCTTTCTGAGAAAAAAGCTTAAGGATTTACTGCCAGATCAAAATGGTATTTTAGCCAGGAAAAAAAAGGACAAACATAATGCTAACTCACTTCCTCCCGAAAACAGCGATCAAGTTTTATTTTGAGTTCCGTGCATTCACCAAAGAACTTAGCAATAGGATGGTCCAAATGACACTTTTGAAACTGCTCAATAATCTGCAAAATATTTTTGTCGTCTCGTTCAGCAAAAAGTTAAGATCACAAGTTCATTCCAGAAAATAGCACACCATAGACATGATGTTATACTGACTTCTCTTCCCAAACATCTGCATTGAAAATTTCAGAAATGGTCACCTTATTCTTAACATATTATGGCTACAATCTTATACCCACCCTCTTTTTCTTTACTAGCCATAGATACCAACTAGTTTTAAGTTTTGTTGTACAAGTCCTCGTTAGCATTCTGCTCTATCCTTATGGTGGACTTCCATCTACCACAAGCAAGTTGCAACTAGAAGCATCAAAAGATGATGCATGTTACTATGGTGGAGAGACGCAACCATTTCCCAACTGATCTCCACTCCACCACACATCAAAGAACACACGGGAAAAAAAAATCCATCCAAGGATATGAGCAAGAGACCCCCTCCCTACTTCAATGGAAAGAGGGAAATAGCTGTTAACAGCCGTTCATCTACAACTAGAGAAATAAGGAATTCCAATTCACATCAACTAAAACTAGTTCAGGGGATATATCATAACAAATGAAAGGAAGCAAACTCACTTCAACACACATTGGGTGCCTATGTAATGTCAAAGGAGGATGCATTTTCCTGCAAATAATTCAAGCACTTTCACCTGCAAAACACATATAAGCCATTTTTTAGTCTCACGCAGACATGCAAATTGAAGAAAAAAAAAGTTAAATAGGGACATGAATGTTGGTGAACAGATTGAAACATCACCTGAAATTCATAAAATCCTTGCTACATGCACTTTTACCATGGAATTATTATTATTATTTTTTTCTCATTCTTTATAAGCCAATGAAAACTCATTAAACACCTTGGGAGCAGAAGGCAAGCAACCAAGGAGAAAGAAAACTCAAAGCAGACAAGGTTATAAAAAAAAAAACAGAGGAATCCAAGAACAGACAAGTAACCAAGAACAAAAGAACTTCAACTAACAACAGGAGACATAACAGACCACCACCGCAATGCACAAACTGCAGAGACCAAACGAAACCAACTAAGAAACCAAAATAATGACAAGGATTACTGACTTTAATTAGAGGTGCCATTCCAGTTCCTTGGCTAGGGTTCAGTTCAGATATTCTCAGGTGTGAAGCAAACAGGATTAAAGGAAAATTATATGGTAACTACCAATTTTTACAGCATAGGAGAGAGTTAGAGAGATACAACGAGGAGAGAAAAGATATATTGTTTTAATTCCCTTTCGCCTGATTTTATCTCCTTATGTCTTTCTCTCCTGAGCTGTAACCATTTACAGCTTGAGCATTTTAAAATTTCTTGAGGATTAAAGCACCAGTCTTTAGGAGGGAAGGAAAAGAAAACAGCACAGCATTCATCCCAAGTGATAAACAGTTAAAAGTCCCACTTACACTCCATCCTCTCCTTTATCGGATGAAGCTTCAAACCCTAATCCCACAAGACATGCTTTAACATGATTAATAAACTAGTATCTTTTTACCCTTAAAAAAGAAATATCTTTTGAACCCTCTTAATTTAATTCAATTCGGAAGTTTTAATGAAATTTCGTGTTTGGAATCATTTTTAAACATTATCATTGAATTTAATTACATTAGAAAATTGATTACAAATGGTCTGTAAATGATTGAATTCAAGAAAAATCCCATCAAAAGAAATCTTCAAAACGTGGACTCCATATCCAGCAAGACCAACACTATCACCAGAAAAAAAAAATACAGTTACAAAGAAAGAGAAAATCCGTCAAGAAATGAAAGAAAACCCAGATCAAGATGAACCCATGATAGATTAACTGTCTCTAAAGTTGATGGTTTGGTAAGAAACGCACCGTTTTCAGGTGATCTGCAGCTGCAAGGGTGACAGCTTCTTCCTCCTCCTTCTTTGGTTGGGAAACTGAGACAGAACAGCGGCAAAATGAAACTCCAGGGACAGAAGAGCCAGTCATTATAGCTCAGAGAGTTAATTATAACTTAGTCCCTATAGTTTAAAAAATCTAATTGCATTTATAGCTAGTTATAAAATAAAAATTAATAGCTTAATTATTTATAGCCATTTTTTTATTTTATAAGAATAAAATAAAAATAGAAATCATAAATAAACAAGAAATTACCAGGAAAAAAAAGTAATAATTTTGAATTTTCTTGGCCTTTAAAATAAAATAAAATAGATAGATAGTATATATTAATAAAATTTTAAATCAATTATCCAGCTTAAATAAATTAAAAATTAACATTAAGACTTAATTATTTTTGTATTTTGTCTTTTAGATTTTTTTTATTTTCTAAAAGTAGATCCAATAGAAGACATGGAAAGTTAAAATTAACGGAATATTAACCTTTGGATTGAAGTATAAACAATACCTTAACATTCAAATTTTAAGTATCTAATTATTAATTTGTAAAAATCATACCACAAATCATCATTTAGTTACTATCTCAAAATGGACATATTTTTTTTATTTTAAAATGATAAAAAAAAAATTCATTTTAATCTCATTTTAAAATGGTAAAATAGAGAACATAACCTTTGTATTTTAAAACAGAAAAAATTAATCTAAAATGATTTTAAAAATAAATTTATTTCATATTTCTATTTTCATCATTCCAGCTAAACACCATTATCAAACACACGTGTATGTGATAATAAAAGTGTTTGGAAAAGCTTTTGTTTCTGATTTTATATATTTTAAAAAGTGTTTTTTTTATATTAAATTAATATTTTTTATAGTTTTGATGTAGTAATTTTAAAAATTAAAAAAAATTATTTTAAAAATTATCTACATCACAAATCTCAAATACCACTCCCAACTAAGTTTTGAACTCCTTATAACCTAGAACCAAGCATAATTGCACAGCCTAATTGTTGAAATAAGAGATTAATGATAATCAATTGCTCACTTGGATTTAGGAGTTATTTTATCTGGTTGGAAGAATTTCCCTTGTGAAAAGAACATGAATCTGCTTTAAACAAGAACACGATCATACATCAATATCTATTTTTTTTCTATATATATGGAACATTACAGAACCCTCAAGAAACTTCTGCTCCACAATGAAAGCCGAGCAGAAGGCTGTCAAGGAAATGCAAAACCATGTGCAGTCCTTATCTGCATGAATCGAGAGCAGAAGGATTTTCATGCAGAATTTCAAACCACAAGCAAGAGCATGCATTTACAGATTCAGCAAACTTGCTTTCTTTAATGAAGAGGTGTGCTTCCCTCGGCTATCCACAAGAATTCAGTCACTGCTGAGTATACGAGGTAGGGCTAAAGTTTTCTGTGAATGGAGGTAAAATCTCGTATACCTTGTGATGGAACTGGTTGATCTCTGATGCGAGATAAAAGAATAGAAACTTGCTCGGTTGCAATATCCAGTCTCTCCTTCGACTTAGCAGATTCAGTTATGAGACTTGATACCATGTTCTGCAATAACTGAATTCTTTCACCATGATCATTGGAACTGTGAAGAAGCTTTGCACTAGATGTGTTAATCCGACGCCAACGCAAAGGAAGGTACCTTTCTGGGATCTGAAAACAGTTTCCTGTGGAAAGAACTCGAAGGGCATGTCGACAAAGAATTCCAGAGAACTCAAACTGATTGCAGCTGCAACTAATAATTCCTTCCCTAGGAACCCAATATACTATCCGGCCTCCCTCACGTTTGGTGTGGTGTCTCACATGAAAACCATCCTCCATCTGGAATGATGCGTAGTGGGCAGCCAAAACAAGTTGTTCTTGGAGCTTCGAGAAGGCATAAGGAGTAAGGACTGTGGCTGCATGGGATTCCATAGGTGCCCCAGTTTTTAAACTTATGTTTTGCAGATTCTGCTGCATTGTTTGCTGTTCAGCCGCTTGATCTTTAAAATCTACAGCTACAGCAACCTGCTTGTGCAGAGATGAGTCAAGAACATGGAAAAGTTTTTCCACAAAAACTATAGTGGGATTTCCGCTGCACCAATGGTTCTAGTGGCAGAAAGTTCCAATGTATCATAAACAATAACTGGAATCACAAAGTGGAGTTTCTAAACCAACAGGAAATCAAGGGAAATTCCAAGTACATATAGAAACCATCATTTTTGGCAAGAAAGATCAATATCCAAATAAGTGTAGATTCACAAGTTAAACAGCTTCAATAGCACATGATTATGAAGATTGTAAGTTTTGAATTTCTAAGATGGAAGACCAGCCCAGCCCAGCTGGACTAACTGTATGATTCCATTGATTTATCGAGTGTAAGAAATGATCATGATATTGTGTTAAAATTGGAAATCTAAAGAAACTAGGGGAAATAAACTTGAATATCCCTTTTGATCATTGCTTCAGCAAGCAGCATGTTTCTTTTCAACATCAGCAAAAAAAAAAAAAAACCCTTTCTCTCTCAAGGAAAACTATTTTTACATGGACAAACATCACTCTCGCATGACATCTGAAGCAAAACAAATTGACAAGATGGCTGATTCCAACAGTTAAAAAAACCTATCATAGAATTGGGCATGTCATCTAGTTGGATAAATGATAGATAGATCAAATCACAGCACTGGATTGTTCCACAAAAACTCTTAAGAAAGATAAAGGAGCCCTTTTGTAATTATAATAATAGTTTGCTTTTTAGGATGTCTATAGGTAAAAATCATTCCTCATGTCCTGATATAGCAAAAAATATAAATTAAATCTGACGTGTGAAGATATTAGATCCCACATGTGTATTCTGCCTCAAATAAGAGCAGTCCAAGGGCCAAAACATAGCATATTGAATCAGGCATGTAACTTGTAACATACCTGTTCCACAAAGTGTGCAAGCCGAGTTTGAGCACTCAGAAACCTTTGGATGAAAGCGTTAATTGATTTTGAATGACCAGCTGCAGTCATTCCCGCGAAGAAATGGCTTCTCAAGTATGGAAGAGCCCAAAGACTGCGTAAGGCATGCAAGTTGGCAACGTGCCTGTTTGTATGCAGCCCAAAAATAGTGACCATGTCCCTCCAACCCTGTTCAAAGTCCTCAATTGACTCCAAATTATAGAGTCTATAGAACTCTGCTTTCCACTCATTATAACGTTCCCCCAAAACAGCATTAAACCAGGATGGAAACTTCGCCACAATCATCCATATGCAAAGTGCATGTTTCGTTGAAGGCATCTCCTTAGCTATTGCGTCTTTCAGGCACATATTCTGGTCAGTTAATATTGTTTGTGGGGCCTTTCCATTCATGAATCCTAAGAATGCCTTTTGACATAAAGATTACAGAAACAAAAAATGTTAATTTGGGACCTAAAAAAGCTCTTTGAGAAAGAACACGGGTGCCTGTGATTGTGTGTGCATGACCACAAATCATTGACGTGCCTGTGATTGTGTGTGCATGACCACAAATCATTGACAATAGTGAAGCCATAGTTATATCATTCAGGGAAGATATAATTGCAGAGACCAGACTAGTTGGCAAATGACACATATCAAGAAGCTCAACTGAGTTTACTGGAAAATCTGACGAGCATGTGTTAGTGAATGTCTGGCATGCCCCTAACATTCAAAAATGAGTCAAAAGGGTAAGAAAACAGAACCTTAATTTATGTGCTTAATCTGTATTTGTGAATGCTACAATAGCCTCATTGGCCAGTTATTTCAAATGCCTCATCAACTATCCCTTGCCAAACATCCAACTAGTATTGCTATTTAGAATCTATATTCCTCTGCCTCCCCATTCTTTTTGCACCCGTGAATATGAAAAGGAGAGGGGCAATTAATGGACTGGTCAAAGTCAACTTAAAGGCACTACATGTGCAATACAAGGTGATATGGGTAACTAACCGACAAGAGAGATTATTTTTACTCTATTACCTTTAATGCCCATGACAGTGACCTCAAATTTTCCTCTCGTGAAATCACACATCCGAAGAAGCAAGGCATCCCATAGTTGTTCATTCCAACCCATATGCCGAGAGGCAAGTCAAATGCAGTTAAGCGATGTGTTGTATCAAATACCACTGCATCACCAAAGATCTCATATGATTGGACTGATGACGCATATGACCAAGCAATGTTCTCTAACCTGTTGTCAGAATCGAGTGTGTATTCAAATTTAAAGTTGGGGTCCTTCTCCTTTATATTTCTGCACATTCTTAATAAGTCTACGCTCTCATCCTCTGGGTCCAGTTTTCTAAATGACTGAAGCAAGTTCCTCACATCCTTTTCAGTGAAGGGCAAATATCCTGGCTCTACACATTTTTCAAGCTCCATGAGTCTCATCATTTGCTGCACTGAAATTCCTGTTTTGGCAAACATGAGGATTCTGCTCTTGTCCGTATCTGATATGGTTCGATATGCAGGAAGGAACCGAACTTGATTCGGTTCTAGAAGTTCATGATTATGGTGATTATCAAAACCTGTGACACGCCATTCTGGTGCTCCTAACTCTGTGACCTTGCTAATCCTCATGTATGCTTGACACCCACATCGAGATGATTTTCTATTCCTTTGAGGTTTATTTTCGTTTGAGGTTTTGACAGGGGTGTTTCCAGCACGGTGGCAGACAAAATAACGTCTTGTTAGCCCTTTTCCAACCCCATCTTTGCCTTCTGTGCGGTGACGACGGATTGAGAATCCACATCTTTTTGCAAATTCACTGTAAAATTCATAACCTTCATCATGAGTAGCAAATCTTTGTCCAATATATGGAATTGCATCATTAGGTGTTTCTAGTGATAGTCTGGTTTCATCAGGCGATTCCTCTGCGCTGCTTGTATCATCCAACGACAAAGATCGCTGGTCAGATGGATCATCATAAACAACCAACATTTGGCCAGCCTCTTCAGACATCATATTTTCTCATTAACCTATGAAAGATCAGCTTAAGGGCCTGCATCCAATATGCCAAAAATATAAACAACCAATTCAATTCCGATGTGCAAATAAACACTACAGTATAGAAAGCAACAACATACATGTGCCAACACAAGGCTGCAAGCACAAAGGCAAACTGATGAAAACTAAAATAACAATATTCTCATGTTCTACAACCAAATTATGGGGCATCCATAAAAATGATGTAAGAACTGGACAAGTAAACCTGCCCCTTTCAAGCATTGAAAAGCAAGAAAATGTTTTATCCCATCCAATGATAAAAATAGAATATGGTGCAACTTGTAAACTTGACAAGGTCATAGCTAGGGAAGAAGATCCACTCATATTCACTCTAAATTCCCAACCTTCGACAGTGCTCAACACTGGATGCCTATTTCCAAGTTCAGAGATTTCAGCCATTTTCTCTTTCTCCTTTCCTCAGCATCACAGCCATCTCAAGTACAAGAATTATTTACTCCACATGCAAACAAAATGATTCCCATTTTTCCACATCACCTAACAAAAAACACTAATTTCAAGATGTTCCAACCTAGAAAATGAATGCATTAAAAGGTTCCATCTCCATTTTTCTCCTCTTCACTCCCTATGTTACACAACAAGCATTTACACAACATTTAACCCATATGAATCAAAAATATCAACTACCCAATTCACCAAATCACTCCATCATTCCATTCCACCTTTCAATCTCCCTTCTACACTACAAGAAAAATGCAATACAGACATGTGCAGCACAATACAATACAACACAACAAAATCCAATCATATTAGCAATAAATTCTCAAACTTGAACACTACCCATTATCAACAACACTAAAACAAATATGGGTTTCGTGTTTCATTTCAAAAATCACATAAGAAAATTAAAGAGGAGAAGGAGGGTACCAATCAATTGTGGCATGAAACTACAATTCTGGAAAACGTTTTTGGCAAGTGACCAGCCCTAATTTGCGCAGGGAGGTAATGAGGACACATTTATATATCGTGCGCACATTTCTTATCCTACGCCTTCTCTGTTTCCAAGCAGATTACCTGTCTGCCCAAGTGAAGGGTTCAGTTACGTGTATGACCAAATACCCTCCTTCGCAGCCCCTCGTCCTTTTCTAACTCCAGATTTACTCAAATATGCTCATGTGAAAAAAAAAAAAAGTAATTTTACTCGCAAATCAAATTAATTTTTTTATATAAAAAAATATTTTAATTTTA
>Ga0325401_1001438_pt1 | contig 20057 bp, 21 predicted proteins | sample PopdelMetagenome_FD_205666 | JGI IMG/M metagenome (GOLD analysis project Ga0325401, IMG submission 205666) | Populus deltoides microbial communities from Bellville, Georgia, United States - Xylem-PdKOR-R2 | ecosystem: Host-associated > Plants > Phyllosphere > Stem > Wood/Secondary xylem | place... | reverse complement strand
CAGAGAAAATAAATATTATTGATATTAAATAGTGTCATTTGATAACAATACCTAAACCCCAGCAATCATCTCCCAAACTCTTCAAAATCACTTCCGTCGAAGCACCGACTCCTTCAATGGGAACTGAATATGAGATATTGGAGAAAACCAGAGAGAAAGCACCATTCATTTCAAACATCAATCTCTTTGGTTTCCTCCAATTCTCACATCCACATACCACACATTACATCAATTTCCGAGCATTTTGCACTGCAGATATCATGTATGAATGCCATGCATAAAGATATTGGAAGAAACTAGAAATTAAAAATAAATAAATTATGATACATGAATGACAAGCTGAACATGAGGTATTGGAGAAAATTAAGCAAAAAAAAATACTCAGAGCTTCGTTTTGTTTAATTCCCTCCAATCCTCACATAAAACTCTGCATGACAATTTTAGTCATTTGATCTGAAAATATGTTTCAGTGAAAATCTGGACATGAAATATTGGAGGAAACTAAACAGTAAGCAGCAAGAAAGAAAGGAGTGCCAACTCTTTAGTTCCCTCCAATCTTCACATACAAAATCTACAGTCTTGACTGCAACAAGCTTCAACCTCCCCTCGCTCACTTTGCCTATGGCAAATGTTGTGTCGATGCACCTATCAAACCAACCACAAGGTATTTATAGACTGTCGAAAGAGCCAAGTAGAACCACTGCACTTCACAATTTTCATGCAAAGAACCAGCCAGGATTTGCATGCTCATAAACAGTTACAATTAGTCTCGGTTAGGACCACAATATCTTAGAATATCACAGCAGCCAAGATCTGCGTGCCTGTGGTACAAATAACAAACCCTCCTTGATCGGCTGCACAAACAGTCGAGCACTGCACCGTCGATGATAAACTTGGCTCAATGACAAACCCGGGAATAAGACCTTGATGGGTCAAACAAACAATTAATATTGATTTGGACAAGGTTTGACTACTTAAATCAAACAATTAATATTGATTTATACAAGGTTTGACTACTTGAATCAACCGACTAGATGTCACCAGAACTATATCTTATCTGGTTTAACTGAAATCCCAGCCTAGATGAAGCTTTATATCCAAAAAAAAATTTGGTCATTTCACTGGCCAAAACAAAGTTTAACTCGGTTTTATTTGAAATAGGTAGAGTTAAAGCATGCAAGAGTCCAAATTTACAAAACATAGCAAAAATTACCTAACAATAATTATTTTTTAAAAATATTTTTCATTTAAAAATATATCAAAAAATTATTTAAAAAAAATTATTTTTAATATCAATACATCCAAACAATCTAAAAATATCAAAAATAAATATAATTTAAAAAAAAATAATTTTTACAAAAACATTTTCCAATCATGAAAACAAATACGATATAAATACCAAAAAGTGTTCATCAAACTGTATGCATCCAAAAAGTGTTCATCAAACTGTATGCATTGCGTGCATTACTCTTAAGAAATATTCAAATGAATGCACTGCATGTGCATCCACATTTCTGTTTCATTCAAAACCAAAAGCTGTATAGATAGAGATTAATTCATAAGAAAGAATAGGTTGCTTGTGATGGGTGATGACAAATAAAGGAGGTAATTATTTTCTGATAATGGATTTAAATAATAATCATAATGCTTTACTTATTTACAGTTGAATCGAATAATCACCTGTAGTTACCATACAAAACTTATAGAATATGTACAAAGATTATATACTATCATAAGAAATTAGACTATATACCAAGTTACTAGGACGCTGATGATGTATCAGACAAGTGCATACTCCTATCTGACCAATTTGAGACAACTGGGTTGCCTGAAGCATCCAGATCAATGAAAGCTGTGTCACCAGGCTTATACTGTCCTGCAAGGTATGCTTCACTCAAGGGGTTTTCGATTACTTGAGTAACTGCTCTCCTAAGAGGCCGGGCGCCATAAAATTTGTCATAGCCTTGCTCGCATATAAGATCTTTGATCGACTCTGACACCTCTAACCCAATTCCAAGAGATATCAGCCTTTCTTTCACCTCTTGCAGCATAAGATTCAAAATCTGGAGCATCTGAAATAAAAGGATGGTGTAAAAGAACTATTTTTTAAGTTTAATGTCGATAACGACAACGTTGCATTGCGAGGTTAGAATTTCAAGTTCAAACTTGTAAAAACCGAGTAAATGCATGATCACACATGCACCAAAGAGGAACGAAGAAAGAAGAAAGAGATCAAGGGCTTGTAAGAAGTCACCGAGGATACAGGTCAGGGCCTCCTTATCTAATAAAACATGGCTGAAGCCTTCCAACCGCTAAAGTCACTGGTGTTCATGGGGAAAAGAAAAGGGCAAAAAAAAGGTTGACCAACCTGAGCCTTTTCAAGAGGATGGAATACCACAACTTCGTCTATTCTGTTGAGCAACTCTGGACGAAAATATCCCTTGAGTTCTTCCATTATCAATGATTGCATTGCAGCATACGAAGAATTCTCATTATCTTCAATCATGAAACCAATGGAGGCTCGTCCACCCTTTGCAATGGCAGCAGAACCAACATTTGATGTCATTACTACCAATGCATTCTTAAAAGATACTCTCCTTCCCTGTAAAACCCAATCTCTCTATGATAAGCGACTCAATAGAGGTACCGGCTAAGAAAAAAATGAGCAGAAAATTTGGCTAATGTTAAGTCTTTAATTGATGGAACTATATTTTGTCTTGTTTCACACTCAAGATAAAAGGCGATGCCAACTTCTTTATCAAAATGAAAATTTTGAAAATGTGAGACAAATGTGTTACATTTAGTACCAACCTGAGAATCTGTAAGATGGCCATCTTCAAATAATTGAAGCAGAATGTTGAATATATCTGGATGGGCTTTCTCTATTTCATCAAGCAAAACAACAGTGAAAGGCTGTTTTCTAATAGATTCTGTCAGAATGCCCCCCTTGCCATAACCAACATAACCTGGAGGAGCTCCTATTAACTTGCTCACAGTGTGTCGTTCCATATACTCACTCATATCTAATCTAAGCATGGCTGACTCCTGCAACAATAATGTTAGGCAAGAAGCAGAGGCGAATCAGAATTTTGAACCTAAGAAATCAGGATTCTAGTTCACTCTTTAAAAGACAGTAATCATGTCAGAGTAGTCAATTTACCCCCAAGTAACGTACAATTCCCCAAAATATTCAGATTTGCTTTTGTCCATCGCATTTGTTATCGGCTCTAGTCACTACGTAACAAGCCAGCCAAGTTTGATTTCTTATATGCTATAGTTAATATCTAAGAGCCTTAATATTTTAGAGAACATGCTACTTTCTTTCAACTGTTAATAGCAGAGAAACCCTGCATTGTTGTTGTATCAAAATAGTCAAATTGTATAAAGAATAACCGAAACATCTTGTGTAATATAGTTTGAGGCCTTACGGATCCAAAATAATTTCGAGCCAAAGCTTTTGTTAGTTCAGTCTTGCCGACCCCAGTTGGGCCGCAAAACAGCATTGCTGCTATGGGCCTATCAGGATCCTTCAAGCCAACACGGGATCTCTTAACAGCTCGAGATATTGCAGCAACAGCCTCATCTTGACCAATCACTCGTTTCCTGAGCTCCTCTTCAAGGCCCACCAGAAACTTTCTTTCATCAGCAGTCAGCTGCTGAACTGGTATACCTGACCAGAGGGAAGCAACAGCTGCTATATCGTCAGGCCCCACCACAGCAGGTCTGAAAAGAATCACAGCTAAAAATTCAGTTAAATCAGGAGTGAGTGCTTGATAAAATGCAGGCCTGCTGCTTTTATCCCTCCAGAAGAACTTTAGAGGAAAACAACATACTCATCATCATTTGATGCGGGAGGTAAAGAAGATTCTATAGTGATTTCTCCACTGCCATCCATGCTGGATAAACTGCAATCATTTGCCAATCTACTTGCTAGAACCTGTTAATATAGTTGTCTTAGATATAAGACTACTGGCGGTGTTATCAATAGAGCAAGAATTATGTAATTGTACCATGGTAACCATATGAACAATATTATTACCACTTCATGCATAGCCTGAACAGTTCTAATTTCTTGCCAATAATCATCTGGTGTCTTCGAAAGTATAAAGGTTCGCTGTTCTTTCTTCCTTCTATAGGCCTCGATACGAGCTCTACTTCCTGCCTCATCAATGAGATCAATTGCTTTATCTGGAAGATACCTGTCAGCAATATACCTTGCTGACAGGTGCACTGCAGCATTTATGGCTTCCGGCGTGAATCTGCAGTTGTGATGGGCCTCATATCTTTGACGCAAACCCAACAATATCCTAATTGCATCCTCCTACATATTTTTATATGAATTTCAAATAAGACATGGAAAACAAAAAACATCTTTCATAAAAATAAATGACAGTACATATTTGAAGCCAACCTGGCTTGGCTCATTAATCAAAACAGGCTGGAATCTCCTTGCTAATGCTTTATCAATTTCAAAATGTGTTCTGTATTCATCAAGTGTTGTGGACGCAATACACTGCAAGAAATGCATATATGGTTCAGAAATGAAGGATACAAGTAAATTTCCTCTGAGAACAGAAAATCAAAGAGAGCACTGTTTAGACATACAAAGAGCTTCCTATATGCTGTCTGTTTGCTCAGCTTGAGCAATTGACTCAAACAACAAAATATACAGTGAAGATAAGTTGCCATCTTATGGACCCAAGACCACAAAACACAAAGGGGGAGGACAAACTGAAATGAGTCAAATGACACTAAAATGAACTAAAAGAAGTTGATACATGCACTTGAAAAATGAAGGACTTCTAATAGATTAGGTGCATCCCCGTCCTCATTACCGACTCTGGAATAAATAATGGAGACATTTGCCAGATAATTACAGTGTTTACCAGGAAAAGCTAGGACTGTAAGAGACAAGGAAACTCAGGAGAGTTAATAATGCTTAAACTCATCTTGTAACAAGGAGCACTGACAATAATGATTTGCCTGCTAGATCATTTTACTAAACTAAATAAAACCTTTAAATGTATGACTTTCAGGTAAATAAATCCCCTTTCTGGTCAGTGCTCAACAATTTCCCTGGGCAATGTTTAAATTTTTACCCGCATGCCACTCTACTGCCTTCCTCTATCCATTTTAGCATATTCTGCTTGTTTCAAATCACTCCTTGAAACTTTCATAGGAGAAATTTAGCATCTAGGACAAACATTTCCATGGTATGTTCAGATATTAGGTATGCATTCACATAATCATTTAATATGAGACATCACCTGTAATTCACCCCTCCCAAGAGATGGCTTCAATATATTAGCAATGTCAAGGCCAGATCCCTTGTTTCCTCGTCCAACAGTGCCAGTCCCAACAAGCGTATGCACTTCATCAATAAAAAGAATGACATCACCTGCAAGCACACATATCATGTCTGAGCAACAATAGCATCACTCTCTTCCTATACGTAATTCAAAATGGAGCCACCTTCTTTCTGAATCTCTCTTATTAATGAAGTGACACGTGCCTCTAGTTCTCCCCTTTCCTTTGCACCAGCAATTAACAGGCCAACATCCAAGGACATTACACGCTTTTCCTGTGCAGAAAACAAGAAGCTAAGTAGGTTTGCAAAACAAAGCTTTCTTGTCATAAGCAAAAAAAAAAATGTCTGGATGTAAGTACACCATTAAAAGAACCATAGGAACAACAATTAGATCAGAAGAAAGATACCAAAAGAAACACAGGAATGTCAGCCTGTGCAATTTTAATAGCTAATCCTTCAGCAATGGCTGTCTTTCCAACTCCACTTTCACCAAGAAGGATGGGGTTATTTTTTGTTCTGCGGCAAAGTATCTGGACAATTCTTTCAATTTCAGAGTGTCGCCCAATAACCGGATCAATGCGTCCTTCACTTGCACGGGCAGTAAGATCCACACAGAATTGGGCCAATGCACTTTTCTCTGGCAAACATAAACAAATTGTAAACCATTCCGCTCAATGCGTCAGTTATAGCAATTAAAAAAACTACAAAATTATTCTAAGAAACCAGAATTCTTACCTTTTGTTTTCCCATAGGATCTTAAAGCAGCAGCTCTCTTGGAAACAGATTTCCCATGTTTGCCTTTTGATTCCACAGATGGTTCTCTTCCATCTTTCACAAGCTCCCCTTGAAGTTTGGTTATTGCTATAGCAGCTAAGGCATCACCATCTACCCCCAATCTGAAATCACATTCAATTATGCCCACCAAGAAAACCAAGTAATGTTCATCAATGCAGGCACTTGACATCATTAAAACATAATAAAGCCAATATGTTCATATCCAACAACATTTTCTCGTAATTAAGTCAAGTTTAGCTTCTTCAGCATTGCTTTCTAAGATTATACATCAGCTTAATCAAGTCAAGTTTAAGAAAACAAGTTAGCCCATCACTGAATTCAATTAAGACTTCAACCAATCAACAAAGAATATTCATTGACAGGAAAAAAAAACTAACCCTCCAATAAATGTACAGAAATGGAAAGACTTTCACAATTAGAACAGCTACCTGTTAAGAACCCGACCTGCACTTCCATCATCAACTGTGAACAAACCAATGGCTATATGTTCTGGCGCAATAAAATTATGACCCATGGTCCTTGAATACTCAATAGCAGCCTCAAAAACCCTCTTAGTACTAGCAGAAAAGGGCACATCACTGTGGGAAACACCTCTCTCGCCTTTAGAAACTAACTCACTAGCTTCAGCACTATCACTCTCCCTCTGCCAAATACTTTTAACAACTTCACGAGCTTTATCAATCTTGATTCCTGACCCAAGAAACCCATTTGGATCACGATCTTCAATAATTAAACCCAACAAAAGATGCTGCGTAAAAACCATATCTTTGCCTAAAGCTCTTGCTTCTCTCTGAGAAAAAACCACAGCTTTTATTGCTCTCTCTGTAAACCTCTCAAAAACAGCCGAAACTTGAAGAATTCTTCGTTTTTTGCTGGAATTAAAACGTTTTAACAAAAGAGTCTTCCTGTTTTGGTGTTTTTGTGAGATTGAAATACCAAAACAAGAAGAAAAAGGAGAAGATATTGTGTTATAGTTGTTAGAGTGAAAGACGAAGCTAGAATCTTTTGGTTTTCGAAGTGAATAAAAATCCAATCTTGAATGAACTGATAAAGGAGATGATGAAGACAGTAACACTTCCATTTTTTCAGGTCTCAAGAAATGATTTCTTGATTGACTGTTTAACAGCTTCTGTTTGAGGTTTTTGGTGACAATAAATACAATATCTTGATTGAGCCCAGACAAGAAGGAGCTTCTTTTTCAACTATGGTATCTGTTAAATCTTGATTGAAGAGACAAAGGAGAGCATGGAAGAGAGAAAGGAAGGAATGGAAATAGAAGGGGAATTTGAAGGAAGGAAGGAAGGGTTGGTTGACACGTCAAGCCACCATAGCCCACCTTTCACGTTTTTCTTTTTTGATTTTCTATTGTTGAACATAATACTGTTTTATTATGTCAAAAAGTCTACTTTACCTTGCTTGATGATTGTAATAGAAAGTTAGCCAGTGCCACCGGTTGCCCGCGGAAGCATAGATATTGAGAGAGCCATGAACCAGTTTCGATCGATGGTGTCAGTTTCAATCCCCTTTCGTGTCTGAGAAAGAAAGTTGAGTTCATGTATCTGCTTAGGTATACAGCAACTTGTCGGTTGACTAGGCAAATCCTTTTTATCACTGAGATGTTTTTTTCATTTTCTGGAGCAGTCAAGAGAAGAAGACATGAGATTTTACTGGTAAATTTTCATGATATTGACTTTACAAATAGATTGTAGCTCTAGAGTCATCAGTTCGTGTAAAAATATTTGTTATTAAACTTTACATGCCATAATAAATCAATCTACTACCTTATTGATTTTGATATTTTAAATTAATTATGTGAGAGTTTAACAGATTAAATTTAATTCAGAATTTAATTTTAATATTTTATAAAAAAATTCATCATAAAATAATTTTAATTTTAAAAAAGAAACTCGTTCAATTTGTAACCTGAATCTATTTTAGATTAGGTTTAATAATTTTGGTAAAAATGAATTTAAGGATAGTTTTTAATCCATTTTAAAAGATTATTCTATTATAAATAAAAACGTATATTCTTCTTCTTCTTCTTTTTATTATTATTATTATTATTTAAGTTTGAATATTGAGAACACGGTCAGTGAATTTACTTTTTTAAAACATATTAAACTGATAAAATAAATATGCTTCAAACATTATTTTAAGAAAAAAGATTTAATTTTTATTAACAAAATTGAGAATAAACCTGGTATTCACGAATAAATCATCTATATGGTTCACATGTGTGGCAGAAAGCAGAGGAAATTTCTTCGAAATGGAACTTTCTCCAAGTGGGGCAAGTTCAAACCCGAGGAGGAGAAAATTCAATTGATTTGGAAAATCAATTAAAGAGGGTATCATAATCGAAGTGAAGTCTTCAATAATTGGGGAAAAAAAAAATCATTCGCCTGTCCAAGCTTCGCTAGCGGTTACACGTGCCATTTGATGGCGAAGCATGTGCAAAAATTCTGTTAACCACTCCCTGTATTTATTATTTAAGAACAAAGGCTTTGATGACAAGCTGTTAAAGGACAACAGTCTTCCAAATTACTTTATACACTGAATGATCACGAACCAGGAACTAGACAGCCATCTTTTGAAACGAATCTTCAATGTTTGTTGGAATGAGATTCTATCCTTCGGTTGTCTTACTCTCCGTGTTCATTCTGTAGCAAAAAATTAGGAGTCTTGCCAAAACACTTCCAGAGTCAGCTTCTAGTTCCAATAACTGGGGGTAGTAAGGTTCCAGAATCCACTGTTCACCAGTAGTCCTTACATGAGCAGGTACCTCCCTGGAAGTGATGGAACCGATTTGCATCTCTGACAATGATCTTTCGTTGATAAATGTGTGAAATATACTTAAACGCTGAATGACAGTCATTGCAAACACGAAGATTTTTTGTTACTCGAATTACCATTCCAGGGTCTATCTTCAGAATACCAAAAGCTACAGCTAGCTTCTCGCTGTGATAGTTTAACATACGCTCCTTGTCTTCCTCTTCGACATCATGTAGAGCACATGATAGGTCTGGTACATACCCAGCCATCTTCATCTCGATTGCTAGGCTTTCCATTTTTTTGTAAACTTCGTGCCTATATGGATTTTCTTGGTCAGCTGTGTGGAACCCAAGAATATCTTTACCATACTCGATCATACTAAAGGCTGCAGGTTTCTTTAATCCTTTATTCTTCATATCTTGCCTCAACTTCCAAACTTCTTTCCATTTGTTTGATGCTGCATATATGTTAGACATTAGCACATAGTACCCTGTATGGTTTGGCTCAAGCTGGAGTAGATTACTGGCTGCAGTTTTCCCTAATTCCATGTTCCCATGGATTTTGCAAGCTAGCAGCAGAGCACCCCATACTCCTTCACTCGGAGGTGATGGCATTTCCTTAATCAGATCAAATGCTTCCTGCAAGAGCCCAGCTCGGCCAAGCATATCAACCACACAAGCATGGTGTTTATCCTCCAATGTCACAGATAGCCTTTTCATTTCTGCAAAACATTTCCTACCTTCATCAATGAGGCCTGCATGGCTGCAAGCAGAAAGAATTGAAGTGAAAGTGAAATGGTTTGGCTCAACACCTTCCTCCTGCATTCTTGAAAAGAGTTCTAGTGCTTCTTTACCATGTCCGTGCATGCCATACCCTGAAATCAATACATTCCAAGAACCAGCATTCCGTTCAGTGGGAGGAATACCATTGAACAAATCCACCGCCTTTTCCAAGTCTCCACACTTGGCATACATGTCCATCAGAGCATTTGAAAGATTTGTGTCAATTTCCATTCTGCTATCGACGATAAAATCATGGAATTTCCTTCCAAGATGTCGAAAACCCAAGTAAGCACAAGCTGAAACCATGATCAATGCCGTAACAGGAGTAGGCTGACAATCAGAATCACGCATCTCATCAAACAGCAACAGAGCTTCAGTAGCTTGCCCATTTTGAGTATAACCAGAAAGCATAGAATTCCATGAGATAACATCTCTTTCCATCATCATATCAAAAACCAAACGTGCCTTTTCTGTATTCCCGCATTTTGTATGCATAGCTAAAATTGAGTTACCAACACATAATTCCTCAATCAACGATTTACGAAAGGCATAAGCATGCACTGTGTGAGCGTTCCTAACATCTCCTAATTGACCAACAGCAGATGCAACACTCACTACAGCAATCGAATCTGCTAGATGACCCTCTTCTTGCTGCATCTTTTTGAACAAAATGAGAGCCTCCTCAGGCTTCTCAGCCTGCTCATAAGCAGTTATCATTGCTGTCCAGCAAACTAAATCCTTCGTAGACATTTCGTCGAAAATCTTGCGACAATCAACAAAAAGGCCACATTTTGCGTACATGTCAACCAAACCAGCCTCAACATACAAATCCGAACCGAACCCATTTTTTAAAGCATCTCCATGAACAACTTTCCCTTCACGAACCAACAAATTCAAAGCACAAGCTTTGAACACGAAAGGGTAAGTGTAATTATTCACAAAAGTGCCAGTCTTACGCATGAAAGAATACAACTTCAACGTTTCAAAACATTGACCAACATTTGCATATGCCCTAATCATAGTATTACAAAGGAAAGAAGTGGGTTTATCATAACATACATTAATGTTATCAAAAAGTAATCTTGCCCTATTAAGGTCATCAAATTTTGCATATTTGATGATAATCTGAGCACCCAAATGAGGGCTTGTAGTGATAAGGCCAGTGGTTGTGAGAGCTGAGTGAATTTGTTTGAGAGAGGATGACCCATTACAGGATTTTAAGAGATGGTCATAGAAGATTTCTATGGAATTAGGAGAGTAGCTAAAAGTGGAGGATGAGATGAGTGAGTATAGAGGAGCTCGAGGGTTTAAGAGAGGTTTATGAGAGAGTAGCGATCCCAACCAGTGCATTCCTTCGGTTTGTCACCATAGAGGAGTTTGCATGTTCTCTCTCTTTCTAGGATGCTGGTGTAGCATGGTGCTCTTTTTGAGAGGGCTAGGAGCATTATTGGACCTAACTTCCAAAACTTGATAGGACTAGATAACATTCTCGGACCAAATATCACAAAAAAAACCAAAATTATTAAACCTAAGATACGATGCAAAACTTGAGTAAGTAGGTTGAGCAAGTTCAGAATTAATAAACCCAAGATACGATATAAAACTTGAGTAAGCAGGTTGAGCTTGGATTGATATAATCAATTAAAATTAAAAATAATATGTTTTAATTTTTTTATAAAGATTTAAAATAATATTGTTTTGGAAAATTTTAAAAAAATCAAATCAAATTTCAATTAGAATTGATTAACAGAAATAAAATTAATAAAATTAATCTGTCAACCAAGTTTAATCAAATCCATCTCAAATATTTGTTTTTAACCTGGCTATGGCTAAGTTTCAAGCCAACTCACGGCTCAAAACTAAACCCACATTTCAAAGTCCGGTTAAAAACAAGGAATGGGGAAATTCACAAGGATTTTACTCGATGAGGCAAATCCAAATTGATTCTTGCTTCAAGGCGAAATGCAGAGAGTAGCACGTCTGTCTAACAATATTTACCAAGTAATTTTGCCCTTGGGAAAATACCTTTTTTATTAGAAGAAAAAATTACAAATGATTAACAAATACAAGGAAGCATATGGAATGACTCACCTCTGATCATTCTTGACAAAACCCTGATTAAAACTAACCTATACACTCACCACTCTCTGTTGCATATGTGAATTGGCTGGTCCAGCACTATACTCAACTCCATTAGCCACTCTCTACATTGTTTCTAAAATTTCTATACAACAAATTTCTATTTTCTGTCTACTATTAACAGTTTTGGATGACTTAATGGGAACCTGAATGAATATCTCAAGTCACCACATATCACTTAAATTTACTAAATTCTGCTCATGTTGGTGAAAATCGTTTTGCATTTGAATTGAAGATCAAAACCTTTGAGATGAATCGACCTGGTTCCATAGCATCTCAGCATAAGCTTTCTCCTCTTCCTTCTCCACTGCAGCATAATCAGTTGCCTCGACAGCTTCCTCCTCTTCATCAGGAATCTCTTCTATCATTTCTTCAGCTATGAGTCTGTCTCTCTCTAGCCCAGCAAGTTCAGCTACTGCCTCGCTCATAGCTCTTGCTGTTGCTGGTCGATCTGTCGGTCCATACTTGGGAGCTGGCACAGCAAATGGCAAAACAATATCATCCAAGTTTGTACAATCTTTGTTTGTGATACCCTTTGTCTCTGTTGGAGGGAAGGTGAAAATGATTCCAAGTTCATAATTAGAAACATGAAGCCTCGAACTCAAATAAGTGTTGGTTCTCCCAGTTTCCTTTGATTTCAAACCGAATGGATTGGAGATTAGTCGTCCCCAGGCAGCAGCACTAAAATTATGTGACCCACAATAAACCCAACCAAAAGAAGATGCATTCGTCTTAGACTGGAAGCGTCTCCTTGCAACCTGTTTACAATTTGCTTCTTTCAGTTTCTTAATATACAACAATCAATAGGCACACAATAGGGACAATAATGGTCAAGGAAGTAATAGGCAATAAATAAATAAGTAGGAGAGCAGTAATTTGAGAAGTGTAAATCAATGAATTATGAAGGTGCCACCAAAAAATAGAGTATGATCAAGAAAAACAAGATTCTGCATCGTGAATTATGTATATTTCTCAGCCTATGAGAGAGGAGAGAGGGCGGGGGGGAATTTACCTTGACATGCATTGGCTGGCCTACTCTATCATATGGATGAGGAATTGCATCATGAAGTATCCCCACACTTCTCAACCGTTGCCATGTTTTCTGTTGTAGCAGAAAAGATGGGGAAAGGGAGGGGAAAATAAAATGAGTGCAACTTTCTCAGATGATCTACTTACAAATGGAACGACAGTGTAGCATATAGAGTATCCACATGTGACATAACATAATTAGAAGCCAATCCAAAAGGCCATTGTACCTCCGAAAAACAAAGAATGCGCCTCGATGGCAAGATCCCATTGCATGCATTCTTCAATCTCTCAATTGTAGGAAAAATAATCTTGATTGATGGATTTCTCAACTCTTGACTAGCACTCCAGCAGCCCCACTGTTGAGAAATCAATGAACAAGTGAATAAAAATTACCACGACTTCAGTTTTTCCTCCGTAGTTGCAGCAGAACATTCATATTACCTCTGGATCAGATTCTTCAGAATCAAAGAGTTCTGGTGATCTTTTTCCAGCAGCTGCTGAAAACGCAGCCAGAAATTGTGCATTGACAGATCCAATAGAGGACGAGCCTTGAGGACAGGATGGGCATCAGAAAAGAGAGGAAACCAGTTCTTCAAAGTCTGGTGAAGAAAAAGGATTGTGTGAAAGACACTCACCATAAATGAAATCAGATTGTTGAGAATCAGGCCATTTGTACTGACCTAGAACCTTGTAAAAATTAAAGAGGAAATCATTAGAAATCACAAACAATAATGTAAGACACACATTCTAGTCAGCACTAACCAAGCTAACAATTAAAGTTTGCAACATCCTATAATACTTGTAAGGGTTTTATGTCCACTAAAATGCACTTCATTATGCTTCAGTGTCAAATGTAGAGACATGTAGTAAAGTAATGCACGTGGCATGTTGCATTACAAATTTGCAGGGTGCTCTTCACCAAACCTCATGGACAAAATGACATCCCAGAAGATGGTTCTGAGGATGCAGGCATGAAGAAAAACGTTGCTATGCATATGCACAAATGATCAGGAATAGGAGAGCAGTTAAAGCTTTATCAAAGGCAGGTGGGGGACCAAATACTCTGTCATCTTAAGAATTAAAAGCTGCTGCTATTACCTCTTCCAGTCGCCAAATGCCAGTACACCTCTGAATTGAAGCAACAAGAGAGCAAAATGAAAGAACGTGTTCAGTTTGCATCAAACTCATCATATTTGGAAAGCAAGGCCCCTGGACAAGCCATCAATATCATTTATATAGACCACACCAAAATCAAAATACGCAACACTCATTAGCACAATCGTTGAAAGAAATAACATGCCTGTGCCACATGTAGTATCAGATGCACTTTCCTGTTGCTTCCTCCTAAAGCAGCAGCAAGGGCTTCTTTAGGATAAACATATCCAGAGAATCTGAAGAATCCACTATCCCACAATGGAGAAACCCACTTTGCAACATTTCTAGGCAGAAAACCAAGTTGAATACAATCTAGTGCAAGAAATGAAGCAGCATAACTCAGTCTGCTACCCAACCATAAAATGGCAGGCTATAACATGACCTGATGTCAAAATTACTTGTATCCTCAAAATACGAAGGACAAGAAAAGGAGTTCCACATATTATTTGGGAAGCTAACAGAATCAAACCAAAAACTACAACAGGCTTGGACACAATGAGAGTAAGGATGGAAAAACAACCCAAGTTGAGAGAAGACCAATACTGGATCTAAAATATTTAGAAACTAAATACCTGAAAATATTTGGACAGAGAAAATGTCATGAGAGACTCCAGGATGGCATAAATAGAAAAGCACCATAATGCAAGGAAGCCCTAGATTCAGGCAAGTGACTCAGCCAGGAGAGATGGCCATGCTAAACTCAAGGATCATGCATATTGGGAGGAGGAAATTTTTTTCCTGAAGGTCTTATTTAATGATTGACCTATACAGTAGCACCAAAAAAAAACTAATTGACCTATAAAAGATATATTTACCCAGTATGTGAAAATGAAGCACAAGGTTTTCCCATGACACGTGAAACTTTTTTGGCAAAATTTTAAACAGCATACAGATCTTACAGCTATATTTTACGAAACATCACAAGAATATATTATTAGAGAAACAACAAAAAACAGGGAACAAAAGAAAGCAGTAAAAAGGTATGAAATCAAGCAATGGGCTTCACCTCCTTCAGAAAATTGATCGGGGTTAGGAACCAGAATGCTTACAGCATTCACATCTGCAGGCACATTGAGGTTTCTTCTCAGAACAATCTCTGACATCCCATATACATTTTCACAACATTTCCCTAGGAAAGCAGCCAGTTGCTTCAGCTGCGTGCCATTTCTGTCAGCTGCAGTGTGAAAAAGGTGGCTTAATCCAACAACAGAAGCTTCAACTGAGCCAAGGAATTGCACACCAGATGACCCTGATGGTAACTGATAAGCCTGTAATAGGAGTTAAATGGTGAAATATATGAGTCCACCATACAGAGCACCTTTCATTGTCAGGGAAAAAAGCAAGCTTTGGTCATTAATGGATAATATTGCGATTCCAACAGCCAACAGGACAGCAACTTAATAATCAAAAATTTGCTTCAATTCAAAAGAAAACTGAACACATTTCATGCATGCATGCATCAGAAAGAAAGATACTCACATTGGGAGATCTGCGAGAATGAATCCCTGGTACTGAAGCAACTAGATGTCCATTTGCCCCTTCAAAGTCGTATTTTGTCAACTCAGAAATCCAATAGGCCTGACTAGGTGCATTGATCACAAGACATGCCATGAAGCCAGCCAGCTGAGCAGCGAAATCGGATCTTGAATCTTTATTTGCATCTCCATCAGAAACTCGAATAAATAGAGGTAAAGGATCAGGTGCACTTCTAGCTGGAAAATCTTGCCACCACACTGTGTTGGTCACATTATTCCACTGTAAATAGCCATGAAATGGTGGATAACATTGTTGTAATTATTTCCAAACAGTTTGTAATTTGCCAGATTAATTAAAATATAATTAATTAAGTAACACTTTAAAAGAAACAGTGCCAAACTGGCAATGATCAACGAGCATTAGCAAGGTTTTCCTTCAAATTATGACCAAAAAAAAATCCAATCATATTAAAATTTCTGGGACACTGCCAAGTTCATTGCATTATAACACATGCCAAATGATATTAAAGTGTCCAGTCTGTACAACAAATGAAGTAGATCACTAGTACCAAAGACACCAAAACTAAACCCAAAATTCCATCATTAAGAATGACCCGCCAGATTTCTGGGGTTTTTCCACGCTCATGGTAAGGCGTGGTACATTCTGAAGCAAGTTATGTGATGGTAGTGCTGACATGCCCCCTGGTCCCCCAATCAGGCCCCAAATAAAAAATAAAAAAGAACAGCACTTTCTAGAAAGCTGTAGAAGAAGCCAAGAAATCGAAACTTTTCAATTGCAACCATTAAACTGACCACTCTAAAGATTAATTTCTCATCCTGTATGGTAAGTATCCGTGTCTCCTTGCATATAAAAGAGAACATTTCATTTCATGTTTATGAACACCTTATAACATATAGAAAATGACCTTAGAGTGAGCAACAACCTGATTAGACACTAAATTTGCAGAAGTAATGATAACACGAATGCTATCTTCTCTTTGCAGAACAAGCAATTTTGGATGATGGCAAGCAATCCCTCGTCTCTTGCGGTCTTGACCAAATGCTATAGACTCAGGGAATGGGGGAAACCTATTACAGAAATTGGACCAGAAGGCAGAAAGATTAACACACAAAAAGCTGATGTATGGAGTAACCAACTAAGAGAGAGCCTTAATGAAATGGGAAGTGAAACAACTACTTACACAACAACTAAGTTTGGAAAATCTGAGTAAGGCACAGAGGTTCTATTATCAGGGCTGGAACTCCAACATATCTCGGTGTTATGACATGCAATTGTCACTGGCAGATGGCACGGAATCTCACAGTGTGATAGAAACCTGTGAAAACATCCTAGTTAGACTTGATGACAAACATAATCAAATGTACCAATCAAACAGAAAATTACACCAATATCAAATGGAAAACTATAAAGGAATCCAGTCACTGCACCAGCAATGGTTAACGGGGGAATAGCCAGTGAAGTTGTAAAATCTGTTACATGGTTAATCTCACAACAAAATAATGGATTTCTGGTCTCAAGATTTTCAACCGGGTATACATGAACATGAAGCAGAGGAAAGAAACAGAAACAAATTGTAAAACTTTACCATAAAATATCACTTGTAAAGGTTGCAATAAATATTCTTGAAATGCTTTCAACTGGATAGAGAAGTTCTGGCAAAGAAATAACATTGGGATGGGTGAATGAACCACGGTCCATAAATTGGAGACGATTCAGGTAAAACTTCTTCCCGGGTGGCGGACAACAATTTTTCCAAGTGTTCATCTGGATAAAGCTGTTGGCAACAGGTGCACTCTCGTTACCCATGGTATTCAATGAGGAAGTCTTACAAGCATTTTTCACAACAAAACTCTCAAAACAAACTGTAGACATGTCTTTTTGATATAAATGGCCACCTCCAGCACAAACATGGTCTCTCTCATTCTTTGCTCTATCAGTATGGATATCCTGATCAATTTGCAAGTTATGATGTTGCACTTCATCCCTGACCAAAGGCACACCACCATTTACCACCTTTTCCCTTTGAACAGGGAATTTACTTCTATCACTTACAGCAACATCAACAGAGTAGTTTGATTTGTCAATACAAACACAAGGCACATCCATTTCAAAATTTAATAAATTGCATTGCATAATATAAGATATGGGGTCATCACTATGCAGCACGTCTCTACACTGACTCAACAGAAATCTGGATCTCTCAATAGCACCCCCACATTTCCGCCCCTGAAAATCAAAATCTGAAACCATAATCTCATCTCCCCGGATAGCAAAAACCCTTTTGTTTCCACTACCACTGGACACCAATCCTTGCGATTGTCCAATCAACTCAAACAACCAGTCTCTCTCCACCCGAACCTCATTCGGCCCCGTAACCACCTCCTCCTTAAAAGCAACCCCTTTAATCAAAAACCCAATTCTACCCCCTAAACTACAATTCCCCTCATTACCACAAACAAGCAAAACCTCATCCCCTGCACACAATTCCCTCACCATCCCTTTTTTCACCCTAACCCCATTAACAAAAACCCCATTCAATGAAACACTAAAACTCAGACCCTCATTAATCCTCTCACTTTCCAATTCACTATCATCACAACAAATTAACCTTCTCCTGAATTCACTAACAACACAATCATTTCCACTGTTATCAACAGTTTTCGATAATAAAACACCATCATGTATATAAATCTTGCGTTTGTAACTATCAAATAAAATCTGACAATGTTGCTTACTTACACACCGATTTTTGAATTGAAAATCACCGGTTCGACCAATAGTGTAAAGCCGGTCCGGTACCAGACTGATTGAGCTGATAGGTGAACCCGTGACCGGTGAAATCAAAGGAAAATTGAAAGTTTGGAGGCGAATTAGGGCTGATTTGGCAATTTGTTTGGGTTTTTTGAGCAAAATTGGGGATTTTGATGAGAGATTCTCATTTTCTTTCCTTTCAATTGTTCTTTTTTTATTGGAAGGAAGAATTGAATCCTTCATGGTTATAAAGGAGTTTGCAATGTTTTTCTCTCTCTGTGTAGTAATTGTGGACTGTGAAACCCTAATTTGGATTTTGAAGCGGGGGATTTTGAGTTTGAGGGGAGTTTTTTTATTTTCCCTCCTAAATGCAAATGTGAGGGGTGTCAGTTGTGTGATGATGTCGTTGGCTGTTTAAGGTGGTGTCGTTTTTTTTCGGTACGGGTAATGGGCTTGTGGGGATGCGTATTGTTTCAGCTTTGATATATCTGGGCTTACGTTAGTCTGTTCAGTAGTCCCTATGAATACTCATCTTTCATGCAGGTCAGCCCGACATAGCTCGGTGAGTCTTAAACCGACTCGGGGACATGATCTTGGTTGTGTTAGTAAAAACACTCATTTATTTTTATCAAAATAAGATTATTTTAAATTTAAAAAAATAATAATTAATTAAAATCAACTCACCTGCTCAACCTGAATTTTGGTGGAAAAAGCAGCCAAAATGAGAGGTGTAACTTGAATTTTAATAGAGTTTGCTCGTCTTGTTTTGTCTCAATTGTTCTCTTTTCGAGGAAAATTTTGATACCGTCATGATATCTGTGTTAATTATGCTCCTAGAGAGAGTGAAGTTGAAGAGTGTTTGTTATTTTTTAAATTATTTTTTGTTTAAAAAAATATTGAATTTTTTTTTTTTAGTGTTTTTGAATGGTTTTAATATTTAAATATTAAAAATAAAAAAAATATATTGTTTTAATATATTTTCAATTAAAAAATAATTTTGAAAATCATGTGCTATAATACCAAATACTAAGGGACATGATTTTGTTTGTTTTTGAGCATGTAATTAGTATTTGGGAACGCGATTGAAATAATATTTTTAAAAAAAATTAAGTTATTTTTTGTTTAAAAATAATTTATTTAATCGTTTTAATATATTGATGTCAAAAATAATTTTTTTAAAAGTAAAAAATATATATATTATTTTAATAAATATCTCAGAAAAATATACTTAAAAAAAAACATTACCTCCACTCTACTCAAACATGTTTGGAAGTGTGATTACGGTTGTTTTTAAGATATTTTTGACTCAAAAATACATTAAAATAATATTTTTTATTTTAAAAAAAAATTATTTTTGATATCAATATATCAAAATGATCTGAAAATATCAAAACATATTAATTTAAAAATTTTAAATTTTTTTAAAAATATTTTTAAAATATAAAAACAGGTTCCTGTGATGAGATGGGCTTCATTTCCATGGTGCTGGATAATGCAGTCTTCGGACATCTGGCATTTGCTCATGAATTTGTTTAGATTGGAGGCAAAGAAAACGTGGTGTGGCAATGTTGAAAAAATTATCCTGAGGGAAAGACTTTGTTTATACTTTATATATATATATATATATATATATATATATATATATATATATGAGAAAAAGTACATGGTAAATGAGCAGAAAATTTTGAATATGGAGCAACGACAACAATTATTATAATAGTAGGAAGAGAGAAAATTTATCATGATTTAATAATGTGTATATTTATAAAAATAAAAAGTATTTATTAATTTTCTATTATATTTATAGTATATTCTAAACGGTCCAAGAAATT
>Ga0325401_1001436_pt1 | contig 20061 bp, 4 predicted proteins | sample PopdelMetagenome_FD_205666 | JGI IMG/M metagenome (GOLD analysis project Ga0325401, IMG submission 205666) | Populus deltoides microbial communities from Bellville, Georgia, United States - Xylem-PdKOR-R2 | ecosystem: Host-associated > Plants > Phyllosphere > Stem > Wood/Secondary xylem | place... | reverse complement strand
CATAAACTGCAATTTTCGTTTCAAGGATCGGTTCTAATTTTCGTTGGTGGATGTGTGCTTGCGACCAAGGTTTGTTTTCTTGATAAGTTTCGGTTTTAATTAATTTTGTTTGCTAGTTTAATTGCTGTCATAGTTTAGATAATCACAAACCAAATCCCCCCAATTACATAACGTACAACATAAAAATCTGACTTGAAACTTCCTCGTGGGATCGACCCCTTGCTTGCTCTATACTATCTTGAGTGTTGTATTTGAAGCTAGGGTAACTAATTTGTGCGACCGCGACATCGCAACAGTTGTTTGGGCTACCGAATCCATTCGCCATCTGTGAAAGCAGTTTCGGAGGACATATCTGAATGGGCAGCGAGTCAGTTTTCCTTGACTCCTTATGAGTCAACAGGGGCTGTGTGATCTGACGAATCCCTTCATTACCTGTGAAAACAGTTTCACGAGTTGTTTCTGTGAGGGCGCCGACTCAGTTTTTGGTGACTGTTTATGAGTCAAAAGGGGCTGTGTGGGCACACAAATCCATTCGTCCCCTGTGCAAGGAGTTTCGGGGGCTATATCTGAATGGGCAGCGAGTCAGTTTTCCTTGACTGTTTATGAGTCAAAAGGGGCTGTGGGGGCTGACGAATCCATTCGTCACATGTGAAAAACGTTTCGAGGGCTGCTTCTGAGTGGGCAGCAACTCAGTTTTCCTAGACTGTTTATGAGTCACCAGGGCTGTTTGGGCAGCCGAATCCATTTGCCACCTGTGAAAGCAGTTTCGGGGGCTATATCTGAATGGGAAGCGAGTCAGTTTTCCTTGACTGTTTATGAGTCAACAGGGGCTGTAGGGGCTAACGAATCCATTCGGCACATGTGAAAAGAGTTTTGAGGGCTCCTTCTAAGTGGGCAGCGACTTAGTTTTCCTAGACTGTTTATGAGTCACCAGGGGCTGTTTGGGCTTCCGAATCCATTCGCCACCTGTGAAAGCAGTTTCGGGGGCTATATCTGAATGGGCAGCAAGTCAGTTTTCCTTGACTGTTTATGAGCCAACAGGGGCTGTGTGGGATGACGAATCCCTTCATCACCTGTGAAAACTGTTTCAGGAGTTGTTTCTGTGAGGGCGCGACTCAGTTTTTGGTGACTATTTATGAGTCAAAAGGGGCTGTGTGGCCAGACGAATCCATTCGTCGCCTGGGAAAGCAGTTTCGGGGGCTATATCTGAATGGGCAACGAGTCAGTTTTCCTTTACTGTTTATAAGTCAACAGGGGTTGTGGGGGCTGACGAATCGGTTCGTCACATGTGAAAAGAATTTCGAGGGCTGCTTCTGAGTGGGCAACGACTCAGTTGTCCTAGACTATTTATGAGTCACTAGGGGCTGTTTGGGCTGCCGAATCCATTCGCCACCTGTGAAAGCAGTTTCGGGGGCTATATCTGAATGGGCACCGAGTCAGTTTTCCTTGACTGTTTATCAGTCAACAGGGGCTGTGGGGGCTGACGAATCCATTCGGCACATGTGAAAAGAGTTGTGAGGGCTACTTCTGAGTGGGCAGCGACTTAGTTTTCCTAGACTGTTTATGAGCGAGCAGGGGCTGTTTGGGCTGCCGAATCCATTCGCTACCTGTGAAAGCAGTTTCGCGGGCTACATCTGAATGGGCAGCGAGTCAGTTTTCCTTGACTGTTTATGAGCCAACAGGGGCTGTGTGGGATGACGAATCCCTTCATCACCTGTGAAAACTGTTTCAGGAGTTGTTTCTGTGAGGGCGCGACTCAGTTTTTGGTGACTATTTATGAGTCAAAAGGGGCTGTGTGGCCAGACGAATCCATTCGTCGCCTGGGAAAGCAGTTTCGGGGGCTATATCTGAATGGGCAACGAGTCAGTTTTCCTTTACTGTTTATAAGTCAACAGGGGTTGTGGGGGCTGACGAATCGGTTCGTCACATGTGAAAAGAATTTCGAGGGCTGCTTCTGAGTGGGCAACGACTCAGTTGTCCTAGACTATTTATGAGTCACTAGGGGCTGTTTGGGCTGCCGAATCCATTCGCCACCTGTGAAAGCAGTTTCGGGGGCTATATCTGAATGGGCACCGAGTCAGTTTTCCTTCACTGTTTATGAGTCAACAGGGGCTGTGAGGGCTGACGAATCCATTCAGCACATGTGAAAAGAGTTGTGAAGGCTACTTCTGAGTGGGCAGCGACATAGTTTTCCAAGACTGTTTATGAGTTACCAAGGGCTGTTTGGGCTGCCGAATCCATTCGCCACCTGTGAAAGCAGTTTCGCGGGCTATATCTGTATGGGCAGCGAGTCAGTTTTCCTTGACTGTTTATGAGTCAACAGGGACTGTGGGGGCTGACGAATCCATTCATCACCTGTGAAAACAGTTTCAGGAGTTGTTTCTGTGAGGGCGCCGACTCAGTTTGTGGTGACTGTTTATGAGTCAAAAGGGGCTGTGTGGGCAAACGAATCCATTCGGCACCTGTGCAAGGAGTTTCGGGGGCTATATTTGAATGGGCAGCGAGTCAGTTTTCCTTGACTGTTTATGAGTCAACAGGGGCTGTGGGGGCTGACGAATCCATTCGGCACATGTGAAAAGAGTTTCGAGGGCTGCTTCTGAGTGGGCAACGACTCAGTTTTCCTAGACAATTTATGAGTCACTAGGGGCTGTTTGGGCTGCCGAATCCATTCGCCACCTGTGAAAGCAATTTCGGGGGCTATATCTGAATGGGCACCGAGTCAGTTTTCCTTCACTGTTTATGAGTCAACAGGGGCTGTGGGGGCTTACGAATCCATTCGGCACATGTGAAAAGAGTTTTGAGGGCCACTTCTGAGTGGGCAGCGACTTAGTTTTCCTAGACTGTTTATGAGTCAGCAAGGGCTGTTTGGGCTGCCAAATTCATTCTCCACCTGTGAAAGCCGTTTCGGGGGCTATATCTGAATGGGCAGCGAGTCAGTTTTCCTTGACTGTTTATGAGTCTACAGGGGCTGTGTGGGATGACGAATCCCTTCATCACCTGTGAAAACTGTTTCAGGAGTTGTTTCTGTGAGGGCGCCGACTCAGTTTTTGGTGACTGTTTATGAGTCAAAAGGTGCTGTGTGGGCAGACGAATCCATTCGTCGCCTGGGAAAACAGTTTCGGGGGCTATATCTGAATGGGCAACGAGTCAGTTTTCCTTCACTGTTTATGAGTCAACAGGGGCTGTGGGGGCTGACGAATCCATTCGGCACATGTGAAAAGAGTTTCGAGGGCTGCTTCTGAGTGGGCAACGACTCAGTTTTCCTAGACAATTTATGAGTCACTAGGGGCTGTTTGGGCTGCCGAATCCATTCGCCACCTGTGAAAGCAATTTCGGGGGCTATATCTGAATGGGCACCGAGTCAGTTTTCCTTCACTGTTTATGAGTCAACAGGGGCTGTGGGGGCTTACGAATCCATTCGGCACATGTGAAAAGAGTTTTGAGGGCCACTTCTGAGTGGGCAGCGACTTAGTTTTCCTAGACTGTTTATGAGTCAGCAAGGGCTGTTTGGGCTGCCAAATTCATTCTCCACCTGTGAAAGCCGTTTCGGGGGCTATATCTGAATGGGCAGCGAGTCAGTTTTCCTTGACTGTTTATGAGTCTACAGGGGCTGTGTGGGATGACGAATCCCTTCATCACCTGTGAAAACTGTTTCAGGAGTTGTTTCTGTGAGGGCGCCGACTCAGTTTTTGGTGACTGTTTATGAGTCAAAAGGTGCTGTGTGGGCAGACGAATCCATTCGTCGCCTGGGAAAACAGTTTCGGGGGCTATATCTGAATGGGCAACAAGTCAGTTTTCCTTCACTGTTTATGAGTCAACAGGGGCTGTGGGAGCTGACGAATCTGTTCGTCACATGTGAAAAGAGTTTCGAGGGCTGCTTCTGAGTGGGCAACGAATCAGTTTTCCTAGACTATTTATGAGTCACTAGGGGCTGTTTGGGCTGCCGAATCCATTCGCCACCTGTGAAAGCAGTTTCGGGGGCTATATCTGAATGGGCACCGAGTCAATTTCCCTTCACTGTTTATGAGTCAACAGGGGCTGTGGGGGCTCACGAATCCATTCGGCACATGTGAAAAGGTTTTTGAGGGCTACTTCTGAGTGGGTAGTGACTTAATTTTCCGAGACTGTTTATGAGTCACCAGGGGCTGTTTGGGCTGCCGAATCCATTCGTCACCTTTGAAAGCAGTTTCGTGGGCTATATCTGAATGGGCACCGAGTCAGTTTTCCTTGACTATTTATGAGTCAACAGGGGCTGTGGGGGCTAACGAATCCATTCAGCACATGTGAAAAGAGTTTTGAAGGCTCCTTCTAAGTGGGCAGCGACTCAGTTTTCCTAGACTCTTCATGAGTCACCAGGGGCTGTTTGGGCTGCCGAATCCATTCGCCACCTGTGAAAGCAGTTTCGAGGGCTATATCTGAATGGGCAGCGAATCAGTTTTCCTTAACTGTTTATGAGTCAACAGGGGCTGTGTGGGATGACGAATCCCTTCATCACCTGTGAAAACAGTTTCAGGAGTTGTTTCTGTGAGGGCGCCGACTCAGTTTTTGGTGACTGTTTATGAGTCAAACGGGGCTGACGAATCCATTCGTCACTTGTGAAAAACGTTTCGAGGGCTTCTTCTGAGTGGGCAGCGACTCAGTTTTCCTAGACTGTTTATGAGTCACCAGGGGCTGTTTGGGCTGCCGAATCCATTCGCCACCTGTGAAAGGAGTTTCGGGGGCCATTTTTGACTCGGCAGGGAGTTAGTTTTCCTTGACTGTTTATGACTCAACAGGGGGTGTGGGGCTGACGAATCCATTCGGCACAAGTGAAAAGAGTGTCGAAGGCTCCTTCTGAGTGGGCAGCGACTCAGTTTTCCTAAACTCTTTATGAGTCACCAGGGGCTGTTTGGGCTACCGAATCCATTCGCCACCTGTGAAAGCAGTTTCGAGGGCTATATCTAAATGGGCAGCGAGTTAGTTTTCCTTGACTGTTTATGAGTCAACAGGGGCTGTGTGGGCTGACGAATCCATTCATCACCTGTGAAAACAGTTTCAGGAGTTGTTTCTGTGAGGGCGCCGACTCAGTTTTTGGTGACTGTTTATAAGTCAAAAGGGGCTGTGCGGGCACACGAATCCATTCGTCACCTGTGCAAGGAGTTTCGGGGGTTATATTTGAATGGGCAGCGAGTCAGTTTTCCTTGACTGTTTATGAGTCAACAGGGGCTGTGGGGGCTGCCGAATCCATTCGCCACCTGTGAAAGCAGTTTCGGAGGGTATATCTGAAAGGGCAGCGAGTCAGTTTTCCTTGACTATTTATGAGTCAACAGGGGCTGACGAATCCATTCGTCGCCTGGGAAAGCAGTTTCAGGGGCTATATCTGAATGGGCAACGAGTTAGTTTTCCTTCACTGTTTATTAGTCAACAGGGGCTGTGGGGGCTGACGAATCTTTTCGTCACATGTGAAAAGAGTTTCAAGGGCTGCTTCTTAGTGGGCAGCGACTCAGTTTTCCTAGACTATTTATGAGTCACTAGGGGCTATTTGGGCTGCCGAATCCATTCGCCACCTGTGAAAGCAGTTTCGGAGGATATATCTGAATGGGCAGCGAGTCAGTTTTCCTTGACTCCTTATGAGTCAACAGGGGCTGTGTAGGCTGACGAATCCATTCATCACCTGTGAAAACAGTTTCAGGAGTTGTTTCAGTGAGGGCACCGACTCAGTTTTTGGTGACTGTTTATGAGTCAAAAGGAGCTGACGAATCCATTCGTCACATGTGAAAAACATTTCGAGGGCTGGTTCTGAGTGGGCAGCGACTTAGTTTTCCTAGACTATTTATGAGTCACCAGGGGCTGTTTGGGATGCCGAATCCATTCGCCACCTGTGAAAGCAGTTTCGGAGGGTATATCTGAAAGGGCAGCGAGTCAGTTTTCCTAGACTATTTATGAGTCACCAGGGGCTGTTTGGGCTGCCGAATCCATTCGCCACCTGTGAAAGCAGTTTCGGGGGCTATATCTGAATGGGCAACGAGTCAGTTTTCCTTCACTCTTTATGAGTCAACAGACGCTGCGTGGGATGACGAATCCCTTCATCACCTGTGAAAACAGTTTCAGGAGTTGTTTCTGTGAGGGCGCCGACACAGTTTTCGGTGACTGTTTATGAGTCAAAAGGGGCTGTGTGGGCAGACGAATCCATTCGTCACCTGGGAAAGGAGTTTCGGGGGCTATATCTGAATGGGCAACGAGTCAGTTTTCCTTCACTATTTATGGGTCAACAGGGGCAGTGGGGGCTGACGAATCTGTTCGTCACATGTGAAAAGAGTTTCGAGGGCTGCTTCTGAGTGGGCAGCGACTCAGTTTTCCTAGACTGTTTATGAGTCACCAGGGGCTGTTTGGGCTGTCGATTCCATTCGCCACCTATGAAAGCAGTTTCGGGGGCTATATCTGAATGGGCAGCGAGTCAATTTTTGGTGACTGTTTATGAGTCAAAAGGGGCTGTAGGGGCTGACGAATCCATTCCTCACATATGAAAAACGTTTCGAGGGCCGCTTCTGAGTGGGCAGCGACTCAGTTTTCCTAGACTGTTTATGAGTCACCATGGGCTGTTTGGGCTTCCGAATCCATTCGCCACCTGTGAAAGCAGTTTCGGGGGCTATATCTGAATAGGCAGCGAGTCAGTTTTCCTTGACTGTTTATGAGTCAACAGGGGCTGTGTGGGCTAACGAATCCATTCATCACCTGTGAAAACTATTTCAGGAGTTGTTTCTGTGAGGGCGCCGACTCAGTTTTTGGTGACTGTTTATGAGTCAAAAGGGGTTGTGTGGGCAAACGAATCCATTCGTCACCTGTGCAAGGAGTTTCGGGGGCTATATTTGAATGGGCAGCGAGTCAATTTTCCTTGACTGTTTATGAGTCAACAGGGGCTGTGGGGGCTGACGAATCCATTCGGCACATGTGGAAAGAGTTTGGAGGGCTCCTTCTGAGTGGGCAGCGACTCAGTTTTCCTAGACTGTTTATGAGTCACCAAGGGTTGTTTGGCTGCCGAATCCGTTCGCCACCTGTGAAAGCAGTTTCGGAATCTATATCTAAATGGGCAGCGAGTCAGTTTTCCTTGACTGTTTAGGAGTCAACAGGGGCTGTGTGGGCTGACGAATCCATTCCTCACCTGTGAAAACAGTTTCAGGGGCCGTTTCTATGAGGGCACCGACTCAGTTTTTGGTGACTGTTTATGAGTCAAAAGGGGCTGACGAATCCATTCGTCACATGTGAAAAACGTTTCGAGGGCTGCTTTTGAGTGGGCAGCGACTCAGTTTTCCTAGACTGTTTATGAGTCACCAGGGGTTGTTTGGGCTGCCGAATCCATTCGCCACCTGTGAAAGCAGTTTCGGAGGGTATATCTGAAAAGGGAGCGAGTCAGTTTTCCTTGACTGTTTATGAGTCAACAGGGGCTGTAGGGGCTGACGAATCGATTCGGCACATGTGAAAAGAGTTTTGAGGGCTCCTTCTGAGTGGGCAGCGACTCTGTTTTCCTAGACTGTTTATGAGTCACCAGGGGCTGTTTGGGCTGCCGAATCCATTCGCCACCTGTGAAAGCAGTTTCGGAGGATATATCTGAATGGGCAGCGAGTCAGTTTTCCTTAACTCCTTATGAGTCAACAGGGGCTGTGTGGGCTGACGAATCCATTCATCACCTGTGAAAACAGTTTCAGGAGTTGTTTCAGTGAAGGCACCGACTCAGTTTTTGGTGACTGTTTATGAGTCAAAAGGGGCTGACGAATCCATTCGTCCCATGTGAAAAACATTTCGAGGGCTGCTTCTGAGTGGGCAGCGACTCAGTTTTCCTAGACTGTTTATGAGTCACCAGGGGTTGTTTGGGCTGCCGAATCCATTCGCCACCTGTGAAAGCAGTTTCGGAGGGTATATCTGAAAGGGCAGCGAGTCAGTTTTCCTTGACTATTTATGAGTCAACAGGGGCTGTGGGGGCTGACGAATCCATTCGTCACATGTGAAAAGAGTTTCGAGGGCTGCTTCTGAGTGGGCAGCGACTCCGTTTTCCTAGACTGTTTAAGAGTCAACAGGGGCTGTGGGGGATGACGAATGCATTTGTCACATGTGAAAAGAGTTTCGAGGGCTGCTTATGAATGGGCACCGATTAAGTTTTCCTAGACTGTTTATGAGTCACCAGGGTTGTTTGTGCTTCCGAATCCATTCGCCACCTGTGAAGGAGTTTCGGGGGCTATATCTGAAAGGGCAGCGAGTCAGTTTTCCTTGGCTGTTTATGAGTCAACAGGGGCTATGGGGGCTGACGAATCCATTCGTCTCATGTGAAAAGAGTTTCGAGGGCTCCTTCTGAGTGGGCAGCGACTCAGTTTTCCTAGACTGTTTATGAGTCTCGAGGGGCTGTTTGGGCTGCCGAATCCAGTCGCCACCTGTGAAAGCAGTTTCGGAACCTATATCTAAATGGGCAGCGAGTCAGTTTTCCCTGACTGTTTTGGAGTCAACAGGGGCTCTGTGGGCTGACGAATCCATTCCTCACCTGTGAAAACAGTTTCAGGGGCCGTTTCTATGAGGGCACCGACTTAGTTTTTGGTGACTGTTTATGAGTCAAAAGGGGCTGACGAATCCATTCGTCGCATGTGAAAAACGTTTCGAGGGTGCTTCTGAGTGGGCAGCGACTCAGTTTTCCTAGACTGTTTATGAGTCACCAGGGGCTGTTTGGGCTGCCGAATCCATTCGCCACCTGTGAAAGCAGTTTCGGAGGATATATCTGAATGGGCAACGAGACGATTTCCCTTGACTCTTTTAGAGTCAACAGCGGCTATGTGGGCTGACGAATCCATTAATCAAATGTCAAAACAGTTTCAGGGGCCGTTTCTGTGAGGGCACCGACTTAGTTTTCCTAGACTGTTTATGAGTCACCAAGGGCTATTTGGGTTGCCGAATCCATTCGCCACCTGTGAAAACCAGTTTCGGAGGGTATATCTGATAGGGCAGCGAGTCAGTTTTCCTTGACTCCTTATGAGTCAATAGGGGCTGTGTGGGCTGACGAATCCATTCATCATCTGTGAAAACAGTTTCAGGAGTTGTGTCAGTGAGGGCGCCGACTTAGTTTTTGGTGACTGTTTATGAGTCAAAAGGGGCTCTGTGGGCACACGAATCCATTCGTCGCCTAGGAAAGCAGTTTCGGGGTCTTTATCAAAATGGGCAACGAGTCAGTTTTCCTTCACTGTTTATGAGTCAACAGGGGCAGTGGGGGCTGATGAATCTGTTCGTCACATGTGAAAAGTGTTTCGAGGGCTGCTTCTGAGTGGGCAGCGACTCAGTTTTCCTAGACTACTTATGAGTCACGAGGGGCTGTTTGGGCTGCCGAATCCATTCGCCACCTATGAAAGCAGTTTCGGGGGCTATATCTGAATGGGCAGCGAGTCAGTTTTCCTTGACTGTTTATGAGTCAACAGGGGCTGTGGGGGCTGACAAATCCATTCGGCACATGTGAAAAGAGTTTTGAGGGCTCCTTATGAGTGGGCAGCGACTCAGTTTTCCTAGACTGTTTATGAGTCACCACGGGCTGTTTGGGCTGCCGAATCCATTCGCCACCTGTGAAAGCAGTTTCGGAGGATATATCTGAATGGGCAGCGAGTCAGTTTTCCTTGACTCCTTATGAGTCAACAGGAGCTGTGTGGGCTGACAAATCCATTCATCACCTTTGAAAACAGTTTCAGGAGTTGTTTCAGTGAGGGCACCGACTCAGTTTTTGGTGACTGTTTTTGAGTCAAAAGGGGTTGACGAATCCATTCGTCACATGTGAAAAACGTTTCGAGGGCTGCTTCTGAGTGGGCAGCGACTCAGTTTTCCTAGACTGTTTATGAGTCACCAGGGGCTGTTTGGGCTGCCGAATCCATTCGCCACCTGTGAAAGCAGTTTCGGAGGGTATATCTGAAAGGGCAGCGAGTCAGTTTTCCTTGACTGTTTATGAGTCAACAGGGGCTGTGGGGCTGACGAATCCATTCGGCACATGTGAAAAGAGTTTTGAGGGCTCCTTCTTAGTGGGCAGCGACTCAGTTTTCCTAGACTGTTTATGAGTCACCAGGGGCTGTTTGGACTGCTGAATCCATTCGCCACCTGTGAAAGCAGTTTCGGAGGATATATCTGAATGGGCAGCGAGTCAGTTTTCCTTGACTTCTTATGAGTCAACAGGGGCTGTGTGGGCTGACGAATCCATTCATCATCTATGAAAACAGTTTCAGGAGTTGTGTCAGTGAGGGCGCCGACTTAGTTTTTGGTGACTGTTTATGAGTCAAAAGGGGATGTGTGGGCACACGAATCCATTCGTCACCTGGAAAAGCAGTTTCGGGGTCTATATCTGAATGGGCAACGACTCAGTTTTCCTTCACTGTTTATGAGTCAACAGGGGCAGTGGGGGCTGACGAATCTGTTAGTCACATGTGAAAAGAGTTTCGAGGGCTGCTTCTGAGTGGGCAGCGACTCAGTTTTCCTAGATTACTTATGAGTCACGACGGGCTGTTTGGGCTGCCGAATCCATTCGCCACCTGTGATAGTAGTTTCGGGGGCTATATCTGAAAGGACAGCGAGTCAGTTTTCCTTGACTGTTTATGAGTGAACAGGGGCTGTGGGGGGTGACGAATCCATTTGTCAGATGTGAAAAGATTTTCGAGGGCTACTTCTGAGTGGGCAGCGAATCAGTTTTCCTAGACTGTTTATGAGTCACTAAGGGTTGTTTGGGCTGCCGAATCCTTTCGCCACCTGTGAAAGCAGATTCGGAGGCTATATCTCAATGGGCAGCGAGTCAGTTTTCCTTGACTGTTTAGGAATCAACAGGGGCTATGTGGGCTGACGAATCCATTCATCACCTGTGAAAACTCTTTCAGGGGCCGTTTCTATGAGGGCACCCACTGAGTTTTTGGTGACTGTTTATGAGTCAAAAGGGGCTGACAAATCCATTCGTCACATGTGAAAAACGTTTCGACGGCTGCTTCTGTGTGGGCAGCGACTTAGTTTTGCTAGAGTGTTTACGAGTCACCAGGGGCTGTTTGGGCTGCCGAATCCATTCGCCACCTGTGAAAGTAGTTTCGGAGGACATATCTGAATGGGCAGCGAGTCAGTTTTCCTTGACTATTTATGAGTCAACCGGGGCTGTGGGGGCTGATGAATCCATTCGGCACATGTGAAAAGAGTTTTGAGGGCTCCTTCTGAGTGGGCAGCGACTTAGTTTTCCTAAACTGTTTGAGTCACCACGGGCTGTTTGGGCTGCCGAATCCATTCGCCACCTGTGAAAGCAGTTTCGGGGGATATATCTGAATGAGCAGCGAGTTAGTTTTCCTTGACTGTTTATGAGTCAACAGGGGCTGTGTGGGCTCATGAATCCATTCATCACCTGTGATAACAATTTGAGGGTCCGTTTCTATAAGGACACCGACTCAGTTTTTGGTGACTGTTTATGAGTCAAAAGGGGCTGTAGGGGCTCACGAATACATTCGTCACATGTGAAAAACATTTCGAGGGCTGATTCTGAGTGGGCAGCCACTCAGTTTTCCTAGACTGTTTAGGAGTCACCAGGGGCTGTTTGGGCTGCCGAATCCAATCGCCACCTGTGAAAACAGTTTTAGCGGCTATATCTGAATGGGCAGCGAGTCAGTTTTCCTTGACTGTTTATGAGTCAACAGGGGCTGTGGGGGCTGACGAATCCAGTCGTCACATGTAAAAGAGTTTTGAGGGCTCCTTCTGAGTGGGCAGCGACTGAATTTTCCTTGACTGTTTATGAGTCACTAGGGGCTGTTTGGGCTGTCAAATCCATTCACCACCTGTGAAAGCAGTTTCAAGGGATATATCTGAATGAGCAGCGAGTTAGTTTTCCTTGACTGTTTATGAGTCAACAGGGGCTGTGTGGGCTCCCGAATCCATTCATCACCTGTGATAGCAGTTTGAGGGTCGGTTTCTATGAGGGCACCGACTCAGTTTTTGGTGACTGTTTATGAGTCAAAAGGGGCTGTAGGGGCTCACGAATATATTCGTCACATATGAAAAACATTTCGAGGGCTGCTTCTGAGTGGGCAGCGACTCAGTTTTCCTAGACAGTTTAGGAGTCACCAGGGGCTGTTTGGGCTACCGAATCCATTCGCCACCTGTGAAAGCAGTTTCAGCGGCTACATCTGAATGGGCAGCGAGTTAGTTTTCCTTGACTGTTTATGAGTCGACAGGGGCTATGGGGGCTGACGAATCCATTCGTCACATGTAAAATAGTTTTGAGGGCTCCTTCTGAGTGGGCAGCGACTGAATTTTCCTTGACCGTTTTTGAGTCACGAGGGGCTGTTTGGGCTGTCGAATCCATTCGCGACCTGTGAAAGCAGTTTCGGGGGATATATCTGAATGAGCAGCGAGTTAGTTTTCCTTGACTGTTTATGAGTCAACAGGGGCTGTGTGGGCTCACGAATCCATTCATCACCTGTGAAAACAGTTTGAGGGTCCGTTTCTATGAGGGCACCGACTCAGTTTTTGGTGACTGTTTATGAGTCAAAAGGGGCTGTAGGCGCTAACGAATCCATTCGTCACATGTGAAAAGAGTTTCGAGGGCTGCTTCTGAGGGGGCAGCGACACAATTTTCCTAGACTATTTATGAATCACCAGGGGGCGTTTGGGCTGCCGAATCCTTTCGCCACCTGTGATAGCAGTTTCGGGGGCTATATCTGAAAAGGCAGCGAGTCAGTTTTCCTTGAATTTTTATGAGTGAACAAGGGCTGTGTGGGCTCACGAATCCATTCATCACCTGTGATAACAGTTTGAGGGACCGTTTCTATGAGGGCACCAACTGAGTTTTTGGTGACTGTTTTTGAGTCAAAAGGGGCTGTAGGGGCTGACGAATCCATTCGTCACATGTGAAAAACCTTTCGATGGCTGCTTCTGAGTGGGCAGCGACTCAGTTTTCCTAGACTGTGTAGGAGTCACCAGGGGCTGTTTGGGCTGCCGAATCCATTCGCCACCTGTGAAAGCAGTTTCAGCGGCTATATCTGAATGGGCAGCGAGTTAGTTTTCCTTGAATGTTTATGAGTCAACAGGGGCTGTAGGGGTTGACGAATCCATTCGTCACATGTGAAAAGAGTTTCGAGGGCTACTTTTGAGTGGGCAGCGAATCAGTTTTCCTAGACTGTTTATGAGTCACTAGGGGCTGTTTGGGCTGCCGAATCCATTCGTCACATGTGAAAAACGTTTCGAGGGCTGCTTCTGAGTGGGCAGCGACTCAGTTATCCTAGACTGTTTGTGAGTCACCAGGGGCTGTTTGGGCTGCCGAATCCATTCGCCAACTATGAAAGCAGTTTTGGGGGCTATATCTGAATGGGCAGCGAGTCAGTTTTCCTTGAATGTGTATCAGTCAACAGGGGCTGTAGGGGCTGACGAATCCATTCGTCACATGTGAAATGAGTTTCGAGGGCTCCTTCTGAGTGGGCAGCGACTAAGTTTTCCTAGACTGTTTATGAATCACCAGGGGCTGTTTGGGCTGCCGAATCCATTCACCACCAGTGAAAGCAGTTTCGTAGGATATTTCTGAATGGGCAGCGAATCAGTTTTCCTTGACTGTTTATGAGTCAACAGGAGCTGTGTGGGCTGATGAATCCATTCATCACCTCTGAAAATAGTTTGAGGGGCCGTTTCTATAAGGGCACCGACTTAGTTTTTGGTGACTGTTTATGAGTCAAAAGTGGCTGTAGGGGCTGACGAATACATTCGTCACATGTAAAAAACCTTTCGATGGCTGCTTCTGAGTGGGCAGCGACTCAGTTTTCCTAGACTGTGTAGGAGTCACTAGGGGCTGTTTGGGCTGCCGAATCCATTCGCCACCTGTGAAAGCAGTTTCAGCGGCTATATCTGAATGGGCAGCGAGTTAGTTTTCCTTTACTGTTTATGAGTCAACTGGGCTGCGGGGGCTGACGAATCCAGTCGTCACATGTGAAAAGAGTTTCGAGGGCTACTTCTGAGTGGGCAGCGAATCAGTTTTCCTAGACTGTTTATGAGTCACTAGGGGCTGTTTGGGTTGCCGAATCCATTCGCCACCTATGAAAGCAGTTTCGGAGGATATTTCTGAATGGGCAGCGAGTCAGTTTTCCTTGACTGTTTATGAGTCAACAGGTGCTGTGTGGGCTGACGAATCCATTCATCACCTGTGAAAACAGTTTGAGGGTCCGTTTCTATGAGGGCACCGACTCATTTTTTGGTGACTTTTTATGAGTCAAAAGGGGTTGTAGGGGCTGACGAATCCATTCGTCACATGTGAAATGAGTTTCGAGGGCTGCTTCTGTGGGAGCAGCGACTCAATTTTCCTAGACTGTTTATGAATCACCAGGGGGTGTTTGGGTTGCCGAATCGATTCGCTACCTGAGATAGCAGTTTCAGGGGCTATATCTGAAAGGGCAGCGAGCCAGTTTTCCTTGACTTTTTATGAGTGAACAGGGGCTGTGGGGGCTGACGAATCCATTCGTCACATGTGAAAAGAGTTTCGAGGGCTACTTCTGAGTGGGCAGCGAATCAGTTTTCCTAGACTGTTTATGAGTCACAGGGGCTGTTTGGGCTGCCGAATCCTTTCGCCACCTGTGAAAGCAGATTCAGAGGCTATATCTGAATGGGCAGCGAGTCAGTTTTCCTTGACTGTTTATGAGTCAACAGGGGCTGTGGGGGCTGACGAATCCATTCGTCACATGTGTAAAGAATTTCGAGGGCTACTTTTGAGGGGGCAGCGAATCAGTTTTCCTAGAATGTTTATGAGTCACCAGGGGCTGTTTGGGCTGCCGAATCCATTCGCCACATGTGAAAGCAGTTTCGGAGGATATTTCTGAATGGGCAGCGAGTCAGTTTTCCTTGACTGTTTATGAGTCAACAGTAGCTGTGTGGGCTGACGAATCCATTCATCACCTGTGAAAACAGTTTGAGGGTCCGTTTCTATGAGGGCACCGACTCAGTTTTTGTGACTGTTTATGAGTCAAACGGGGTTGTAGGGGCTGACGAATCCATTCGTCACATGTGAAAAGAGTTTGGAGGGCTGCTTCTGAGGGGGCAGCAACTCAATTTTGCTAGACTGTTTATGAATCGCCAGGGGGTGTTTGGGCTGCCGAATCCATTCGCCACCTGTGGTAGCAGTTTCGGGGGCTATATCTGAAAGAGCAGCGAGTCAGTTTTCCTTGACTTTTTATGATTGAACAGGGGCTGGGGGGCTGACGAATCCATTCGTCACATGTGAAAAGAGTTTCGAGGGCTCCTTCTGAGTGGGTAGTGACTAAGTTTTCCTAGACTGTTTATGAATCACCAGGGGCTGTTTGGGCAGCCGAATCCATTCGCCACCTGTGAAAGCAGTTTCGGGGGCTATATCTGAATGGGCAGCGAGTCAGTTTTCCTTGACTGTTTATGAGTGAACAGGGGCTCTGTGGGCTGATGAATCCATTCATCATCTGTGAAAATAGTTTCAGGGGCCGTTTCTATGAGGGCACCGACTCAGTTTTTGGTGACTGTTTATGAGTCACAAGGGGCTTTAGGGGCTGACGAATCCATTCATCACATATGAACAACGTTTCGAGGGCTGCTTCTGAGTGGGCAGCGACTAAGTTTTCCTAGACTGTTTATGAGTCACCAAGGGCTGTTTGGGCTGCCGAATCCATTCGCCACTTGTGAAAGCAGTTTCGGAGGATATATCTAAATGGGTAGCGAGTCAGTTTTCCTTGACTGTTTACGAGTCAACTAGGGCTGTGGGGGCTGAGGAATCCATTCGGCACATGTGAAAAGAGTTTTGAGGGCTCCTTCTGAGTCGGCAGCGACTTAGTTTTCCTAGACTGTTTATGAGTCACCAGGGGCTGTTTGGGCTGCCGAATCCATTCGCCACCTGTGAAAGCAGTTTCGGAAGGTATATCTGAATGGGCAGCGAGTCAGTTTTCCTTGACTGTTTATGAGTCAACAGGGGCTGTTGGGGCTGACGAATCCATTCGTCACATGTAAAAGAGTTTTGATGGCTCCTTCTGAGTGGGCAGCGACTGAATTTTCCTTGACTGTTTATGAGTCACTAGGGGCTGTTTGGGCTGTCGAATCCATTCGCCACCTATGAAAGCAGTTTCGGGGGATATATCTGAATGCGCAGCGAGTTAGTTTTCCTTGAGTGTTTATGAGTCAACAGGGGCTGTGTGGGCTCACGAATCCATTCATCACCTGTGATAACAGTTTGAGGGTCCGTTTCTATGAGGGTACCAACTCAGTTTTTGGTGACTGTTTATGAGTCAAAAGGGGCTGTAGGGGCTGACGAATACATTCGTCACATGTGAAAAACATTTCGACGGCTGCGTCTGAGTGGGCAGCGACTCAGTTTTCCTAGACTGTTTATGAGTCACCAGCGGCTGTTTGGGCTGCCGAATCCATTCACCACCTGTGAAAGCAGTTTCGGAGGATATATCTGAATGGGCAGCGAGTCAGTTTTCCTTGACTGTTTATGAGTCAACAGGAGATGTGTGGGCTGACGAATCCATTCATCACCTGTGAAAACACTTTCAGGGGCCGTTTCTATGAGGGCACCAACTGAGTTTTTGGTGACTGTTTATGAGTCAAAAGGGGCTGTAGGGGCTGACGAATCCATTCGTCACATGTGAAAAACGTTTCGAGGGCTGCTTTTGAGTGGGCAGCGACTTAGTTTTCCTAGACTGTTTATGAGTCACCCGGGGCTGTTTGGGCTGCCGAATCCATTCGCCAACTATGAAAGCAGTTTCGGGGGCTATATCTGAATGGGCAGCGAGTCAGTTTTCCTTGAATGTTTATGAGTCAACAGGGGCTGTAGGGGCTGACGAATCCATTCGTCACATGTGAAAAGAGTTTCGAGGGCTCCTTCTGAGTGGGCAGCGACTAAGTTTTCCTAGACTGTTTATGAATCACCTAGGGCTGTTTGGGCTGCCGAATCCATTCGCCACCTGTGAAAGCAGTTTCAGCGGCTATATCTGAATGGGCAGCGAGTTAGTTTTCCTTGACTGTTTATGAGTCAACAGGGGCTGTGGAGGCTGACGAATCCATTCGTCACATGTAAAAGAGTTTTGAGGGCTCCTTATGAGTGGGCAGCGACTGAATTTTCCTTGACTGTTTATGAGTCACTAGGGGCTGTTTGGGCTGTCGAATCCATTCGCCAGCTGTGAAAGCAGTTTCGGGAGATATATCTGAATGAGCAGCGAGTTAGTTTTCCTTGACTGTTTATGAGTCAACAGGGGCTGTGTGGGCTCACGAATCCATTCATCACCTGTGAAAACAGTTTGAGGGTCCGTTTCTATGAGGGCACCGACTCAGTTTTTGGTGACTGTTTATGAGTCAAAAGGGGCTTTAGGGGCTGACGAATCCATTCGACTCATGTGGGCACCGACTATGAGCGCGCCGACTCAGTTTTTGGTGACTGTTTATGAGTCAAAAGGGGCTTTAGGGGCTGACGAATCCATTCGACTCATGTGAAAAGAGTTTCGAGGGCTGCTTCTGAGGGGGCAGCGACTCAATTTTCCTAGAATGTTTATGAATCAACAGGGGGTGTTTGGGCTGCCGAATCCATTCGCCACCTGTGATAGCAGTTTCGGGGGCTATATCTGAGAGGGCAGCGAGTTAGTTTTCCTTGACTGTTTATGAGTGAACAGGGGCTGTGGGGGCTGACGAATCCATTCGTCACATGTGTAAAGAGTTTCGAGGGCTACTTCTGAGTGGGCAGCGAATCAGTTTTCCTAGACTGTTTATGAGTCACTAGGGGCTGTTTGGGCTGCCGAATCCTTACGCCACCTATGAAAGCAGATTCGGAGGCTATATCTCAATGGGCAGCGAGTTAGTTTTCCTTGATTGTTTAGGAATCAACAGGGGCTGTGTGGGCTGACGAATCCATTCATCATCTGTGAAAACAGTTTTAGCGGCCGTTTCTATGAGGGCCCCGACTCAGTTTTTGGTGACTGTTTATGAGTCAAAAGGGGCTGTAGGGGCTGACGAATCCATTCGTCACATGTGAAAAATGTTTCGAGGGCTGCTTTTGAGTGGGCAGCGATTCATTTTTCCTAGACTGTTTATGAGTCACCAGCGGCTGTTTGGGCTGCCGAATCCATTCACCACCTGTGAAAGCAGTTTCGGAGGATATATCTGAATGGGCTGCGAGTCAGTTTTCCTTGACTGTTTATGAGTCAACAGGAGATGTGTGGGCTAACGAATCCATTCATCACCTGTGACAAAGCTTTCAGGGGCCGTTTCTATGAGGGCACCAACTGATTTTTTGGTGACTGTTTATGAGTCAAAAGGGGCTGTAGGGGCTGACGAATCCATTCGTCACATGTGAAAAACGTTTCGAGGCAGCGATTTAGTTTTCCTAAACTGTTTATGAGTCACCAGGGGCTGTTTGGGCTGCCAAATCCATTCGCCAACTATGAAAGCAGTTTCGGGGGCTATATTTGAATGGGCAGCGAGTCAGTTTTCCTTGAATGTTTATGAGTCAACAGGGGCTGTGTGGGCTAACGAATCCATTCATCACGTGTGAAAACAGTTTCAGGGGCCTTTCTGTGAGGGCACCGACTCAGGTTTTGGTGACTGTTTATGAGTCAAAAAGGGCTGTGTGGGCAGACGAATCCATTCGGCACATGTGGAAGGAGTTTTGAGGGCTCCTTCTGAGTGGGCAGCGACTGAATTTTCCTTGACTGTTTATGAGTTACCAGGGGCTGTTTGGGCTACCGAATCCATTCGCCACCTGTGATACCAGTTTCGAGGGATATATCTGAATGACCAGCGTGTTAGTTTTCCTTGACTGTTTATGAGTCAACAGGGGCTGTGTGGGCTAACGAATCCATTCATCACCTGTGAAAACAGTTTCAGGGGCCTTTCTGTGAGGGCATCGACTCAGTTTTTTGTGACTGTTTATGAGTCAAAAAGGGCTGTGTGGGCAGACGAATCCATTCGTCACCTGGGAAAGTAGTTTCGGGGGCTATATCTGAATGGACAACGAGTCAGTTTTCCTACACTGTTTATGAGTCAACAGGGGCTGTGGGGGCTAACGAATCCGTTTGTCACATGTAAAAAGAGTTTCGAGGGCTCCTTCTCAGGGGGCAGCGACTTGGTTTTCCTAGACTGTTTATGAGTCACGAGGGGCTGTTTGGGCTGCCAAATCCATTCGCCACCTGTGAAAGCAGTTTCGGAGGAGACATCTCAATGGGCAACGAGTGAGTTTTCTTTGACTGTTTATGAGTCAACAGTGGCTGTGTGGGATGACGAATCCAGTCATCACCTGTGAAAACAGTTTCAGGGGTCGTTTCTGTGAGGGCACCGACTCAGTTTTTGGTGACTGGTTATGAGTCAAAAGGGGCTGTGTGGGCAGACGAATCCATTCGTCACCTGGGAAAGCAGTTTCGGGGGCTATATTTGAATGGGCAACGAGTCAGTTTTCCTTCACTGTTTATGAGTCAACAGGGGTTGTGGGGGCTGACGAATCCATTCGTCACATGTGAAAAGAGTCTCGAGGGCTGCTTCTGAGTGGGCAGCGACTCAGTTTTCCTAGACTGTTTATGAATCGCCAAGGGCTGTTTGGGTTGCCGAATCCATTCACCATAAGTGAAAGCAGTTTCAGGGGGTATATCTGAATGGGCAGCGAGTCAGTTTTCCTTTATTGTTAATAAGGGAACAGGGGCTGTGGGGGCTGACGAATACATTCGTCATATGTGAAAACAGTTTCAGGGGCCGTTTCTGTGAGGGCACCGACTCAGTTTTCCTAGACTGTTTAGGAGTCACCAGGGGCTGTTTGGGGTGCCGAATCCACTCGCCACCTGTGAAAGCAGTTTCAGAGGCTATATCTAAATGGGCAGCGAGTCAGTTTTCCTTGACTGTTTATGAGTCAACAGGGGCTGTGTGGTCTGACGAATCCATTCATCACCTGTGAAAACAGTTTCAGGGACCGTTTCTGTGAGGGCACCGACTGAGTTTTTGGTGACTGTTTATGAGTCAAAAGGGTATGTCTGGGCAGACGAATCCATTCATCACCTGTGCAAGGAGTTGCAGGGGTTATTTTTGACTGGGCATCGAGTCAGTTTTCTTTGAGTGTTT
>Ga0325401_1001435_pt1 | contig 20067 bp, 10 predicted proteins | sample PopdelMetagenome_FD_205666 | JGI IMG/M metagenome (GOLD analysis project Ga0325401, IMG submission 205666) | Populus deltoides microbial communities from Bellville, Georgia, United States - Xylem-PdKOR-R2 | ecosystem: Host-associated > Plants > Phyllosphere > Stem > Wood/Secondary xylem | place... | reverse complement strand
AAATTTTAATAAAAAAATAAAATTTTTAAAAACACAGTGCAAATAAAGCCTTAATCTCACTGTGAGCCATTCACCAGAAGAAGACATTGAAGAAGACATTGCTCGAACCTTTTTGTACTACGCTACTACTAGTCTAATTGAAAACAATATATTTATTTATTTATTATTAGATAGCACAAAAGAGAATCCCTTCATGTTCATTGCTCGCGAGGGAGGCCATAAAATACGATTGGCTTTGAGGACTCCTTTCTTTCTTTCTTTCTTTCTTCTTTTCTTTTTTGATAATGTCAACATTGAGTGTTTTTTTTTTTAATCTCTTATTTTATTGCAGAGAGCAGGAGGAGTTTAGATCATTTTCTTCTCAATTTACACGAGGGAGTTTAAATCATTCCACGGCGTCAAAGTTGGCAAGAAATGCTTGAATAGTTAGAATATCTCATTTATTTTTTTAGTTTTTAATGTCTTGATATTAAAAATAAACATTAAAAATAAAAAAGATATTATTTTAATATATTTTCATATAAAAAACACTTAAAAAAAAAACTTTACTACAATACAAAATATACTTTTAATTGCAGCTTGGCGGATTGGCCGAACAATTCGGAATGTTTTGTATGGAGATTGACGGCGTATGCTTCTGGTGTAAGATCGTAAAATACATGATTAATTTATCTGCTACTGTTTTGGTGGCTGCTTTTGTATCCTTACTTGAATTAGATTGATAACGGTGTGACCTTTTGCATAGGTATTATGCAGCATATGCTCATTGTCTATGACATTACTGCACAGAGCTTGTGGGCTTGCTTTTATTTTTACTAACCAAGGAATATCTCTGGGATTGATTTTAGAATAAGGAGACATATCTTTTTAGTCCTAGTTCAGTAGATATGTTCTTGTTTTCATACAACCAGATCTTGGAGTTTATCGCTATAAAAAAAACATTGATTCTCACACAAAAAACAACAAAAAAAAAAAAAACATCATAAGGTGTGTATTTCATAATACAGAGCATGATTGTTTTTTAAAAATATTTGTTCCGGGTTGATTTGATTAGTTTATTCTGGGTTGATCTCGTCACTTTAAGATCATGAAATTAAATTTCACTTTGACATGGATGTAGATAAATCAAGAGAAAGATTGATGCCTTGCGTAACCAGAAAGCCTAAGTGGATCTTATAATGGCACTAAGGAAGAAAGTTAAGCAAGTGTGATTATTCGTCAACTCTAGTTGCAGCAATGGAAGAGTGCTAAGAACTTGACCAATCATTTCCTAGTGACCTTTAGACTTCCCACTATAAAAACCCTATTGACCCCAGAATCATTTCATTGTAGTTTTTTAGACAATGCTATCTTCTTCATTGGAGCATGTTTTACATATTACCATTTCAGATTTGAATTAGAAAAAAAAACAAGAATGTGAATATTAACTAGTCTAAAATGTTGATTAAATAAGAAGATATAGTTGAATTTGGTATTCAAAAGGGCACTAAAGAGGGATGATGGCGGCCCATGATCATCAATGAGAACCCATTATCTCACACACACGAGGTTACTTTTCTGCTTTTTGATCAGCAAAATGTTAAGAAGCCTTTCACATTAAGTATATATTCTTACTGTTTCTTTACCTCATCACGTGATTCTTAAGATATGCGAATTAACATGATTGCATCAAGTTTATAAAAAAAAACGAAGGTCTCGTCTTTTAGCTTTAAGTGCAGATAATTCTGTAGTTGAATCCTGTCCTCGCATTTCTACCTGATATCAATCACTTTGTCTGGCGGCTTTCTGTATAGTCTTGGATCACTAGTTGTCTCGCGAGTGTCTTCGAACACTGATATTAAACCCAGCTCGAGTCAACAAGCAGGTTAGGATATATAGGTTTCATAAGAAAATAAAAAAAGGAAGATAACTACGTAGTTTTGCCCCTTTTTTTAAGTTTTATCGAATCTTGAATTGAATCTGATTTAATAACTACGATTTGTACACTTTGATTCTGGAACAACTGACACATAAATTAGTTGTATATTTTACGTTTTTAGGGCACATATATTGGTAAAAAATTACCGTTGGAGAGTAGATTAATTTTATGTTTCTAGGGCATGTATATTAGTAAGAAATTACAATTGAAGCCAGACGGTGATAAAAATTGTCATGGTGATTCTAGAACTATAGTCATGGGATCCATCACTAAAAATAAAAAACACAACTCCTGCATCTGTAAATCCTCGTAGCAAATGCAAAAGCATAAAAATCTAGTTTTTTATGCAATCATCTCATTTTCAAAATTAATGAAAAAATACGACATTTCTTTTTAAGTCTAGACGTGGATCATTTCCTAAAATCCAAATAAAACATGCATGGTTGCCGGTAACAAAGAATTGGTTTGATTGTCATCCTTTGAGACTTGGCTCGGATCGGGTTTTGGATGAGTTTGAGAAATAAAATGCCAGGAAGGGTTTGGTCCAAGAGTCTCCGTTCGTTAAAAGAAAGCAGCAAGCATTGCAGTACTTGTGATAGACATGGTGCTTACAGACTATATGAACTTACAGTAATTCTAGTCCATGGCTAATGTTACACGTCAGCGAACAAGCTATAAGTCTTGGCATCGAGAACTATTTGTCTAACAGAAGCTACTGCTCCTACTGCCGCCAACAATGTTGATACTACAGCTATCAACGTGTTTCCCCAGAAAACCAGGCCCTTCTTTGATGGCTTAAAAGTGACATTGTAGAAGACCATTGGCAAAATGAAATCCAAAGGAATGCATCCAAATGCTCCAAACAATGCCATGATGTCTCCAAAGAAAGGTAGCATGGCAGCCAAAAATGTAGCGGTTATAACAGACAATGATCGAAAAATCAACCTTGGTATGACATTGCGGATGGAGAATTGATCCATCTTTGGGTCAGCAAACCATTTTTCGAAAACTTCGTTTGTGGGTTGCAAGTAAATCTGCAATAGCTAGCTCATGTTACATGTGAAAACAGGATGCAACTCTGCTATAGATGGTAGGGAATAGGACTTACCAGAGCGATAGCAGTCACTTGCATGAGAGTGAAGATGTTGGTTAGCAGAAGAAACCATCTAGGCAGCAGTGGCTGGCGATTACCCATAAAATTGGCTAGAATTGTTGGCTGAGCTCGGTTGCCAAATGACCAATAACCTGAAATGCCAACACTGAAATAGGTACTGACTATGACAGCATAGCACATGCATAAGCCTTTGAACATCTTGCCCTTGATTGGGGGGGCTATAGTTGCCTGCAAAATAGAAGATTTTGAGCTGTTTGAAATTCCCTCCAAGTCTCTAACCACCTTGCTGAAGAGATGAGAAAATTTAGAATATTGTAATCTGTTTGACTAATACGAAGCTATTCGAAACAAACCTGTATTTCAGGGATAATTCCACTTGCATATGTGGTAGAGATGATCGAAATGGCATTAATAGCACCGAAAAACTGGTTTTCTTGAGATCCTTTAATGGAATAGTCCTTAGAAGGTGCGTTCTTGGATTTTCCTGATAAAAAATTACTGTATAAATGAGTGTATGTAAAGGGAAAATCTGATAATGACTAGTGATTTTTCTAACCAGTATGTATGGATCCTGCTGCGACGCAGGCGCTGTAAGCAAGACAAAGGATCAAAGAGAAAAGGTTAATATGCCTCAGAGAATGGAAAGATGGCATTTGTGCCAAGAATAATGTTGCAGCTCCAAAAATAATTATGAACTGGTACAGCTGCATTGTTCCATTTGAGTTGTACAGCAAGTAAATGAACTGCAAGGAATAAACCGAACTGTTATGCAAATAAATAAATCAGCAGAATTCTACAATTTTAAGGCATGGTAAGCTCTTCTTTATCCTGCTAATTTTTGTGTTCTAGAAATAGAAATCTGGAAAAACAATTTGATGCAATCTTTGAAAACCATCTCTTGATTTTCCTTTTTAGATCTCACTGTGAGAAATATAACACGAACCTTCAGGCTCTGCCCTCCAAGAAGACTACAGGCAATAACAGCACCATAGCATATTGAAAATTGAAGTGGCCCCACAAAAAACTTGCCCCATCCAGGTCCTGCCATGTTAAATCATCTTTCAAGTAGTTTTCACTAGTTGTTCTTCAAGAATGCCATTTGTTTTTGGTTATTTTGGCCATAAAATGAAACACATGCAGTTTGTTACTGCCAAGAAATTGAGAATTCATTTCTTAAATGTGGGAGTAAATCACCTAGAATGTCTCTAGCCATGTCTCGGAATCGAATTTGCCTTTTCCCAAGCTTTTCATGGTGCTCCAAAACAGCAGATAGAAGATTGTATGCATAGAAAGTCACTAAAGCTGCAAGAGTTACGATTAGAACTCCAGGTACCCAGCCTAGTAAGGCCAGAGCAAAGGGAAGGCTAAAGATCACCGGACCGACGATTGATGTTGTCAAATGAAATCCACAGTGTATCCAAGATCCTACATCAATGTAACACAGAATTTACAGCTGTTTTCTGTTTGCTTGAAAAGAAATTTGTTTCTACTCAGAATCATGTGTAAACAACTAACCTCTTGATTGGAGGACAAACAAAGCTCCAGCATCAAGTTCTGTTGAAGAATCAATGACCCCCTTTTCCTTATCTATTTTTGATATGCTCATGGAGCTTGGAACCACCGTTGTCATCTGTCTCTAGTGTGCTTTGAGCCAGAGCAGCGCACAGTATCTACGCAACTGGAGATCTCAGTATATACTATATATCTACGAATTAATGATATGAACAGCAAAGACAGCAAAGCAGTCAATTAAGCTACTCCAGAGAACTGGTCATCCTTGACGGCTATGATTTCACCATCATAAATTTAAAGATTTTGGCACTTTATATTCACTCCAGCATAAGAGTCCGGTGACCTTTTTCTTTTTGTCAAGGCTTCGAGTTATAAATTATAATTAAGTTGACTTTTAATGAAGCAGGCATTAGGCTAACTTTGCCTAACTCCAGCCAGGTAAGAACCAAATCATGGAAACTTCAAATAATCTTGGTCTTTTGTAAATGGTTGCTTTCAGTGTAATATGATAGCGTCAGTCAAAGTTGAAGCCTGAGTTTGAATTCAGTACGCAAAAACTACACTGCCACATATTCTAAATAACTTCCGTATGCTTTATTTCCTAAAAAAAGACGCATCATTGTCATCCAGTAATCTACTTTATGAAAATGGCTTAGATATTATATTTTGATTTTTTTTTAATTATATAAATTATAGATGAAAGAGAAATTAATTTTGAAAAATCTTTTATTTTTTTAAATTTAGTTTTTGATTATCGTGACTAATTAAAGATTAATAACAATGATAATTAATTCTTATTAATTATTCAATTTTTTAACTTTTAAAATTCACTATAAAAATGGTAAAATAAAAGTTTTTAATTTGAATTTTTTTTATATATTTCTTTTCATCCCATCTTAGTGTTTTTTTTTATGCTTTTGTTTTTCTTCCAAATCTAAAACTTAAATTCATCTTATTAAAAGATATTTGAGTTATATAATTTTTTGTTCAAAAACCTAGTTTAGAAGTGAATCTAAATCAAGGTGGTGTTGTTGAAATCTTGATAGATATACAACAAACATCCTAATTGAAAATTAATCTTAAAAAATTATTGATTTTTCTATTCAAAGAAACCTTATTTTTTCTAAATTTAATTCTTGATTTATAATGGGTAATTAAAAAGTTAATAACAATGAGAATTAATTTTTATTAATTCTTTAACCTTTTAGCATTCAAAATTCACTATAAAAAAAGGGAAAGAAAATTTTATAACTTGATTTTTTTAGAATTTTTACTTTATTTTTAGTGTTTTTCTTCTTTTTTTTTGCTTTGATTTTCCTCATAAATATAGAATTTAAATTCATATTGTTGAGAGATATTTGAGTTATATAATTTTTTTTTCAAAGACCTAGCTTAGAAGTAAATATAAATCAAGGTGGTGTTGGTGTAAACTTGAGAGGCATGTTGCAAACATCTTAATTGCACAACTAATGAGTAATAAGGTTTTTAAGGAAAAATGGTTCATTTTTAATGATAACAAAAAATTCATTATTTTAAAGTGTTTCAATAAGTAAATACTCTTTTTTGTTTTAATTTAAGCATGATTAATTTTATTATTAATATGTATGTTAGTTTTTTTTTTCAATTATAAATTTAAATATATGCTTAGCATGAATATATGCTTGTATTTTATTATTATTATTATTATTATTATTATTATTATATGATTAGCATGTAAGTTTAACTTCAGTACTGGGAAACAGTAAGCTTTGTGGAGGCATCCTTGAATTCCATTCACCAGTGTGCACAGTTAATGAGTCAAATAACTGCAGATTCTCCCATACAGCGATGTTCACTTGGAAAAGATCAACTGTTGATGTGTCCGGAGAGGGTTTAGACCTTCACAGATCTGCTAGCATTGCTTTGCCTGAACGAAGATTGCAGACACTATTCTAGTAATTCTACTTCAGGAAGTAGTTACTACGGAGAAACACAGAGGCCAAACAGTTCATGAGGCCTGAATTTCAATAATGGTGATTGGAGTTGCTTGTTCTCCTGAATTTTCACATTTAAGTTTTTGAGTTTAACTAGTTGTTTGACATGACATAAAAGCTTTAATAACTAAATAATCATGGATTTGAATCTTACTGCTCTCATTCGAACAGCTTTCACTTGAGATGCTGCGACGCAAATTTGTTTAATCTTGCACCATGTTTCAACAATGTTTCTTTTCTTGTTGTAAAAGAGGGTAGATCATTAAACTTGGTAGATTCTTGCACAAGAGAAAAAATAACAGTTGCGACTTGCAACCATTAAACATTAGCAAACAAGCTATACGTGCTGGCATCGAGAATTATTTGCCGAATTGAGGATATTGCCCCCAACACTCCTACTGCCGAACAGATTATGGCAATTGATGCGTTTCCCCAAAACATCAAGCCCTTCTTGGATGGCTTGAAAGTCACATTGTAGAATATCACAGGCAAAATGAAGTCTAGAGGAATGAATCCAAATGCTCCAATCACTGCATTAATATCTCCGAAGAAAGGAAACATTGCAGCAATAGCTGTGGCTATGATTACTGATAATGACCGGGAAACCAACCTTGGCACAACATTACGGATGGAGAACTGATCAAACTTTGCATCTGCAAACTTTCGTTCAAACACATCATTTGTTGGCTGCAAGTAAACCTGCACGAACAGAAGCATTCTGATTAAATCACAGCACGAGGTGTAATTCAAGATTTCGGCAATCTCCGTGAATAATGTTCTAAGCCACCCATTTGTAATTGCAAGGATTAATGCTTTGCAAAGAAGGTATAATGCGTTGAAGTTGGTTTGACTTTGTTCTTGTAGCTAAACTGAAAATGTGTTAATGCTTAGAAACATAAAGATTTTTCGTTAGAAATCTGTGTGACAAAGAAGAACCCAGGTGTCCAATGACATTATCATCCAAAACAGGACTGGCCTCCACTGACTGCCATTTCTAGCTAGCAACAATGAAGATCTTACCACGCTGACGGCTGCTACTTGCAAGAGGGTGAGAACATTGGTCATCAAGAGAACCCAAGTGGGAAGTAAAGGTTTTTCGTCAACCATAAAATTAATTAGAATTACTCCCTTAGTCTGATTGCCAAATGCCCAATATCCAGAGATTGCAACACTGAAAAATGTCATTATTATGACAGCATAGCAGACCAGTAGACCTTTGAACATTTTCCCCTCGACCGGAGGTGCTACAGTTGCCTACAAACAGAAAGAGAACACATTGAGGACATTAGTCCTTTCAGGAACCGATGTCTGCCGTTTTACTAATCTATAAACAAACCTTGTGTATCAAAGAAAACCTGTATTTCAGGAATAATTCCATTTCCGTAGGTTGTAGCAATGATTGAAATAGCATTGAAGGCTCCAAAGACTCGATTCTGCATAGCTCCATTGATAGAATAGTCTTTTGGAGGCGCGTTCTTAGAGTTTCCTGCAAGGGATATAGAACATGGATTAAGGACAAAATATCCTTGAAGAATTTTTATGTATTCCTTTCTTTTTCCCTCTTACCTATATGAACAGAACCAGCCGTAGTACAGGCACTGTAAGCAAGGGCAAGGACTAGAGAGACAAGGTTGATATGCCGTAGGGAGTGGAAAGATGGAATCTGAGCCAGGACTAGCATCAGGATGCCAAAAATACTGACAAATTCGTACAGCTGCATGCTCCCCTTTGGGGTAGAGAGCAAGTAAATGAACTGCCAAGAAGGGGAAATACACCAGAAAACCAACCATCATAACTTTCTCTTTTCAATCCTTTATTAGCTAAACCACTACTGTAAACTGACCTTGAGACTCTGCCCCCCAAGAAGAATGCAAGCAATAACTGCACCATAGCATACACCAAACTGAATCGGACCAACAAAGTATCTCCCCCATGCTGGTCCTATAAGAAGACCATGAATTGATCGTTACAAAAATCAATTTTTGCTGCAACACATGAATCTTAATATTAAGCCTGTAGAGACAAGTTACCCTTATACTGTTTACATACCTAATATATCTTCGGCCATGACCCTGAACCTCAGCTGACGCCTCCCTATCTGAGCATGGTGCTCAAGAACTAATGAAAGAAGGTTATAGGAATAGAATGTTATCAGAGCTGCCAGTATCAGGCATAAAACACCAGGAAACCAGCCCATCAAGGACAGTGCGTAGGGAAGACTAAGAAGAGCCGGAGCTACAATTGATGTTGTCAAATGGTATCCACAGTGCAGCCATGAACCTACCACAACACAAACATTAATTTCCCATATCATATTCTAAGCATTTAGTCACTCAAAGTACCAGTGTTTTAGTGTTACCTCTTGATTTCAGCACAAACAAGGCTCCGGCATCAAGTTGCTCGGAAGAGCTTGGCCCTTCTTCGCTATCTATTGCAGATACTTCCACGGAAGTAGGAAGTTGAGTTCCCATATCTCTATATCCTCAAGGCTGGGTAAATAGAATCTCAGGTGCTCAGGGGCTCAAAGGTTAGAATCTTCTTCTTCTTCTTGTCTCGTTAATGATGACTTTGACAATTTGTGATGTCCATCCTTTAATCAACGCAAAATATGGACACAAACAAGAAGCCATCATCTACTGGCCTGAAGTCAAGCAGTCACTATAACCGAAGAAAGATTTTTTATCACCTTGAAGACTGATCCAACAAAGGTAGACCAGCTCTTTTAGATATAGACAAGAAAAAAAAAATTCAACTTGGGTTAGGCTTTGCCTAAAAAGCCAAGCAAGTGGGCTTAAAGAAGCTCATCTTTTTTTTCCCTACCATTCTTTAAGAAGAAAAAAAAAACATAACCATTCTTTAAGAAGAAAAAAAAACATAAATTAAAAGTTATATTTGTTTTAAATATCTATTTGGAATGTGATTATAATTATTTTTTAAAATATTTTTTATATTAAAATGTATTAAAATAATATTTTTTATTTTTAAAAATTATTTTTAATATTATTACATTAAAATAATCCAAAACATATTAAAAAATTTAATTTTTAGTATAAATAAATAAAATTTGAGGAACGTGATAAACGGTACGTAAATCAAATAGGAGGACGTCAACTCAGAGGCACCACTTTGTTTTAAAACGTTTAAAATAATATATCAATCTTCCTTTTTGTTTGTTGAGAAAAGAATAGGGTGCCCCCAAGTCCACATTACTTCCACGTGTTGAACATAGAGCTATGACACAAATTGTATGATCATTCGATTAAAAAAATATCAACTCTCAACGTTTTAGTTATATACATACACACACGAGATGATATGCCCGCGTGTTGCCACGAGTTTATAAAACAAATACACTTGATAGTGTTATAATTATGAACCAGCGCTGGATAAGTAATAACAATTAAAGATATGATGGAGCAAATATTTCATGACGAAAAAAAAGTTGTGTTGGCGATCCAAAACTTAGAGACTGAACAAAATAATTTATAGCAATTTACAGTGTTTTGTGATGAAAGATACAGTGCTTTCGCTACATGATTTAGCTTTTCAGTTAATAAAAAGAAAAAATTACAAAGCTAAATTCTATACCAACTTAATATTAAAAAAAAAAACCAACAAAGATAATTTTGGAAGGAAAAAAACCCATGAGAAAAAATATTGTAGCAATTGACAATGTTTTGGGAGGAAAACTATAACACTTTTCCCAATAAAATAAAATAAAAAACATTTAGAAAAACATTGTAACAATCCACAGTGTTTTGTGAGAAAAAATACAACGCTTTCCTCATATGATTTAGTTTTATTGTAATTATAATTCTTAACCAACTCAATATTAAAAAAAAATCGACAAAGATAATTTTGGAAAAAATCATAAAAAAATCACATGGGAAAACACTGCAACAATTCATAGTGTTTTAAAGAAGAAAAATTACAAAGTTAAATTCTTAATCAGCTCAATATTAAAAAAAAATTGATAGAGACAATTTAAAAAAAATAACAAAAAAAACATAAAAAAAAAGAAAAAAATCATGTTGGAAACACTGTAGCAATTCACAGTGTTTTGTGATGAAAGCTACAGTGCTTTCCCACATGATTTAGCCTTATTTGTAATGATTTGTAATTGTAATTCACAAACAACTCAATATTAAAAAAATAAAATTAAAAAGGATAATTTGAAAAAAATTATAAAAAAAACCATAAGGGAAAAAACACTGTAGTAATGGACAGTAATTTTCAGAAAAAGTTATAGTACTTTTCTCACATATTGTAACTGTAATTTTTAACCAGCTCAATATTAAAAAATAAAATAAAATAAAGATAATTTTGGAGGGAAAAAAACCTTGCGGAGAAACACTGTAGCAATCAACAATGTTTCAAAGAAAAAAATTACAAAACCAAATTCTCAATCAGCTCAATATTAAAAAAAAATCGACAAATATAATTTTGAAAAATAAAGAAATAAAATAGAAAAACTAAGTAGAAAAATATCGCAGCAATTCACAGTATTTAAAAAAAAATTACAAAACAAAAATTTTAACCAGGTCAATATTTAAAAGGTAAAATCAACAAAAATAATTTTGAAAAAAAATAAATAAAAAATAAGAAAAAAATAAGAAAGTTGAAAAAAAAATAATTTTGCAAAAAAAAAAGAAAAAAAGGAAAAAAAAGAGGAAAAGTTAGCAAAAAAAAAAAAAAGAAAAAACACTGTCGATTACTATTGTAATCCACAGTGTTTTGTGTGTGGGGGAACAGTTAATCCCCTACACAGTTTAGTTATATGTATAATAGTCTTATTTGTAATGACTTGTAATTGTAATTCACAAACAACTCAATCTTAAAAAAATAAAATTAAAAAGGATAATTTGAAAAAAATTATAAAAAAACCATATGGGAAAAAACACTGTAGCAACTGACAGTAATTTTCAAAAAAGTTATAGTGCTTTCCTCACATATTGTAACTGTAATTTTTAACCAGCTCAATATTAAAAAATAAAATAAAATAAAGATAATTTTGGAGGGAAAAAAACCATGCAGAAAAACACTGTAGCAATCAACAATATTTCAAAGAAAAAAATTACAAAACCAAATTCTCAATCAGCTCAACATTAAAAAAAAACAACAAATATATTTTTGAAAAATAAAGAAATAAAATAGAAAAACTAAGTGGAAAAATATCGCAGCAATCCACAGTATTTAAAAAAAAATGACAAAGTAAAAATTTAAACCAGGTCAATATTTAAAAGGTAAAATCAACAAAAATAATTTTGAGAAAAAAATAAATGAAAAAATAAGAAAAAATAAGAAAGTTGAAAAAAAAATAATTTTGTAAAAAAAAGAAAAAAAAAGGAAAAGTTAGCAAAAAAAAAAGAGAAAAAACACTGTGGATTACTGTTGTAATCCACAGTGTTTTTGTGTGTGGGGGAACAGTAAGTCCCCCACACGATTTAGTATATTTGTTAATTAATAAAAACTGATGGATTCATAAGGCCCAATCATATTTCTCAAAACAATAAAAAAATTCTTAGAGATCCCCCAAGCTAATAGTTAATGTTGCTTAAGAACCCAGTAAGTGCTAGCCCATTAAGGTATTTTTAAATTTAATATTTTATTTGTTATTTTTTTGAGTTTAATAATGATATTATAATTTAAACGAGATGGCATGCCTGCGCGTTGTCGCGGGTTTATAAAATAAATGTACTTGATAGTGTTACAATTATGAACCAGCGCTAGATAAATAATAAAAACTAAAGGTATGATGGGAAAAAAAGTTGTATTGGTGATCAAAAACTTAGAGACTGAACAAAATGATTGTTTTCGCCATATTTTTTAGTTTTTCTGTTAATAAAAAGAAAAAAATTACAAAGTTAAATTCTCTACCAAGTTAATATTAAAAAAAACCAACAAAGATAATCTTGAAAGGAAAAAAACCTATGAGGAAAAACATTGTAGCAATTGACAATGTTTTGTGAGGAAAATTACAGTGCTTTCTCCAAAAAAATCGACAAAGATAATTTTAGAAAAAATCATAAAAAAACCATTTAGAGAAATATTATAGCAATTCACAGTGTTTTGTGAGAAAAGCTACAACGCTTTCCCCATATGATTCAGTTTTATTGTAATTATAATTTTTAACCAACTCAATATTAAAAAAAAAACAAATCGACAAAATAATTTTAGAAAAAATCATAAAAAAATCATATGGGAAAACATTGCAATAATTCACAGTGTTTTAAAGAAAAAAATTACAAAGCTAAATTCTCTATAAGCTCAATATTAAAAAAATAAAATTGATAGATACAATTTTAGAAAAAAAAATAACAAAAAAATAGGGGAAAAAAACCATGTTGAAAACATTGTAGCAATTCACAATGTTTTGTGATGAAAGCTACAGTGCTTTCCCACATGATTTAGTCTTATTTGTAATGACTTATAATTGTAATTCTTAACCAGCTTAATATTAAAAAAATAAAATTGACAAAGATAATTTTAAAAAAATCATAAGAAAAAAAAACCATGCTGAGAGACATTCTAGCAATCCATAATGTTTTGTGAGGAAAACTACAATGCTTTCTCCACATAATTAAATTTTATTACAAAGTTAAATTCTAACCAGCTCAATATTAAAAAAATAAAATTGACAAAAATAATTTTAAAAAAAATATTACAAAAAAAACACAAAAGAAACTGAAAAAAAACCATGTAGGAAAAAACACTATAGCAATTTACAATAATTTGCGAGGAAAGATACAATGTTTTTCTCACGTATTGTAACTGTACTTTTTAACCAGCTCAATATTAAAAAAATAAAATCAAAAAAGTTAATTTCAGAGAAAATCATCAAAAAACAAAATAATGAAAAACCATGCGGAGAAACATTGTAAGCAATCAACAATGTTTTTTTTTTTTAAATTACGAAACTAAATTCTCAATTAGCTCAATATTAAAAAAATAAAATCAACAAATATAATTATGAAAAATCAAAAAATAAAATAGAAAAACCATGTGGGAAAACGTCGTAGCAATTCACAGTATTTTAAAGGAAAAAAATTACAAAGCGAAATTTTTAACTAGTTCAATATTAAAAAAACAAAATCAACAAAGATAATTTTGAAGAAAAAATAAACAAAAAAAAAGGAGGAAAGTTGGAAAAAAAAGAAAAGTCATTTTGGAAAAAAAAGGGGGAAATTTTGAAAAAAAAAGATGAAAAAAAACAAAAAAGTAAAAAAAAAGGAGAGAAATGCACTATAGATTATTATTATAATCCACAATGTATTAGGTGTGGGTGAACAGTGAATTCTCCACACCCTTTAACTTATTACTTAATTGTAATTTTTAACCAGCTTAATATCAAAAAAATAAAATTGACAAAGATAATTTTAGAAAAAAACAAAAAAAAAACTATGTGGGAAAAAACACTGTAGCAATCTACAGTAATTTGCGAGGAAAGTTACAGTGCTTCTTTCAAATATTGTAACTGTAATTTTTGACCAGCTCAATATTAAAAAATAAAATTGAAAAAGATAATTTTAGAGAAAATCATAAAAAACAAACAAAAAAAATCATGTGGAGAAAAACTGTAGCAATCAACAATGTTTTAAAGAAAAAAATTACAAAATTAAATTATCAACCAACTTAATATTGAAAAAATAAAATCAACAAATATAATTTTGAAAAATAAAAAAATAAAATAGAAAAACCACGTGGAAAAACACCGTAGCAATCCACAATATTTTTTTTAAAAAAATTATAAAGCAAAATTTTTAACCAGCTCAATATTAAAAAACTAAAATTGACAAAGATAATTTTGGGAAAAAAATACAAAAAAAATAAAGTAAAAAACAAAAAAACAAAAAAATAAAGAAAAAAAAAACAATGATTACTTCACACCATTTAGATTTTGTTAATACTTCTCACTTTAAAATATATTAAAATAATATTTTATTTTTTAAAATTATTTTTAATATAAATACATTAAAAAAAATTTAAAAATATAAATTTTAAATAAAAAAAATAAAGTTTTAAAAAACAAGATTTCAAGAAACCGAGGAACATCAAATTCAGACACCATCGCACAAGAACCTCAACAGACAGAACTAAAACCCCGCTGGCTTGAGTTACAGAAATCAGCTTAAGGAAACAAACACAGCATCTCGCACTTTCTCTGTAAATATACATACAAAGCATGATAATTTCGAAGCATAAATAAATAAAATTATAAAGAGACTGATAAGTTATAAATAATTTGGAAAAATGGTAAAAGGGGATGCGGTGACCAAAAAGAAGAACAAAGCAAGAAGAAAGAAGATGCAAAAGGAGGACTCAAATGTTTCAGCTCGTGTTGCTTCCATTATAGCTTCCAAAAAGCGCCGCCTGTCTGGAAAACGTCGGATGTACCAGGCAAGTAAAAGAAGGGAACTTGTGCATTGTTTTTTGAAGTATATTTGGGTTTTGTTGATTAGTTTTTGAGATTAAAGTTGAGTTATTTATTTATGTTTTGAATGGTTTAGAGTGAGAAAGATGAGAAATTGTGATGTGGGTTTTGCTTGTTTTTGTTGGTTTTGGTGTTGTGTGTTGTTTGTTAGGAGATTTATGAATTTGAACCAGAATCAGGAATTGGTAGAAGGAGGTTTTGCTTGCTTGCTTGATTGATTGATGTGTGTATCATGGGGCATTGCAAGCACTTGCATTTGCTGTTGTTTTTCGATTGAGATATCAGATGTTGTGCTTAGGAAAACTAAGACTTGTTTCCAAGCAAAATATGAGCTTGTTGGGTTTTCTTTTGGGAAATAACTTGGTGTGTTATTATTTTATATTAATTAACATTTGTGTAGCTTACAGTGTGTTAAAAAATGATTGGCAGGGGATGTGTTTTAGCTTTCCTACTCCAAATGATCCATTCAATGACAGGAATGGTAAACTCTCTCTCTCTTGTGCATGAATGCTCTTGTAAATAAAAAAAAATTAAAATCACTGCTTTTCTGTTCTCACTAAAAGTTCTCGCCTCCTATATAGTTTGGCAAGTTGTGAACCTGAATTTCTTGTGTCCACATCGGAGAAACTTTTGGAGCTTGTTTCCCTGAAGGCTATGGATTTATCAGGGTTCTCCTTTCTGGTAATGTTTTAAGCTTTTATATTACCAGAACTTTTGTTCTAAGTTTATCGTCATGCTTTCTCATCTCTAGATTTTACAGATGAAATAATCATACATTTTACACACACATTACATTACAATTCTCCTCTTGAAAGCTTGTGCTGCTTTGAATTGATACATTTTCTGTGATTGACTCAAAGGTTTCTGAAAGTTGTTTACAGATGGTCCTCCATATAATAGACGTGAGTCACTTTCTTGTCTCCCCTTATTTCTAGCAACTTTGGACCTGTCTGACTTGATTACAAAATACAGTAGCATAGCAGTCTAGTAAGGATGGTGGAATATGATTGCACTATGCATATCTAGTGTGTTGAGTGGGTACTGTGAAGTAGCATAGCAGTCCTGTCCAGTAAGGATTATGAAATATGGTGGAACTATGCATATCAAGTGCGTTGAGTGGGTTCTGTGTGCTGCATTTTCTGTGTTTTGAGCCATTGTGATGATCAGCTGTTTGGAATTTGATGATTTCTTATGTCTTCTATGCTCAAATAAATCTCTTAAAAAAGATTTTTGGGATCTATTCTTTATTCCTGTTTTATTGATTTTGTGATAAGATAGGTTGTTGATGGAGTGGAATCTCTTTATAAAGGCGGTTGTCTTGATGCTCTTAAATCCATTAGGCAATCTATTTCTGTTTGTCCCCGGGCTGTGGTTTTCAACAATTTCCTTTAGTGGTTCATGCGTTCTGGCTTTACAGAATCTTCTCCTGGGATCACTTGTAGATTGTCTCTCAATCTGTCTATTCCCAGTCAAAGTGCATGCGTTGTGCAAACAACAAATGTGTGCACTTCTGATGAAATAAGACTTATAAAGGTATTTATATCTCAATATCTAGATATCTGCTTTCTACTTTTTATGTGAATATTTGTAAATGGAGCAGGTTATCACACCTGCAACCAGATTCTGGCTCAATGTGCTTTAAAGTCCATTACCATGAGCTATAGGCATTTCCTAAAGTTCTAGTTGCGCAAAGTCTATACTGTATAAAATATAGCAAAATAATATAGTATGATAATGTATTCACTGGCAGTGTCCTTGATGTTTGTGACTTTTTTACAGGGAATCCAAGTTTTGAATCATGCTTGTGACAGCCAACTCGCCTCTCAACCCTTAAAGGTGCTATATGTAGTTGGAAATGATAGCAACTCTTTCAATTTAGTTAAGATGCTCAAAATCAATGGTTATACTGTCTCTACTGGCTCAAATCACAATATTTCAGATGATGATAACAGGTCAGTACTTTATTTATGCCTGTTAACTATTCTTTTCTCCAGTAGTTTTGTTTCTGCAGCCTTCTCATTTCATATTATTTTTCTCATCTTTAACTGAAATGTTGGTGCTGACACGTTTCTTATTTTGAGACTCAAGCAGCAAATGGGATGTTAGAGGATAGAAGGTAGACAAAAGTTTGAATGGTACTACAGTATATAAATGTTAGAAATCAGGCTGTTATGGAATAACGTAATAATAATTACTACGGTGACACATGTTATAAATACCATCTAATAAACCAAGCTGATTTTCTGCTAAGCTTCTCCGATTCTGGTTTTAGACTTAAACTTCAAATTGGGGTCGTGGAACAGAATTGGGTAGCTTGATTTTATCCTGTTTGCTACCACTTCTAAGGTTGCTCTTCGGCACAAAGTTCTTCTAGTCTTGGGCTCTTATAACTTATTTTTGTTTGCTTTGTTCAGCCTGGAAATGAATGTCAGAAGGAAACCTCTGGTCTCCGTGATCAATGTGGAGCACATCCTACTACTGATTTAGCTTTCTACGAAACTGTAATCTTTCCCAATTTTGCTCAGTCAATTGATAGTTATGTTCAAATCCACACAAGAATGGCCAGGCACACTAACAATGGCGTCTCCCATAGATTTTTAACCACAGAAGATGCACCAATAGCTGGACCACTTAACAAAATTCTTGAGCAATGTGGGCAGGCAGTGCCTGATGCCTTGAGAAACTTGCATCTCACATCATCCATGTTGGAATCATGAGCCTCAATTTTTGCTCATCATTACTTCATCCCCATTCTTTATAGATCCTAGAATGTCTTCACCAGAAGCAACGATTGCATTGTCAGTACAAAGTTTCTATCCTGGACGGGTCTCGCAAATGGTGATAATTTATCATGTGCAACATCCTCACAGTGGTTTTGAAGATAATATAGATGAGAGCCTGAGTTATTTCTGGTTCCATACATGGTATAGCAAGCCAGAATGGCTGTGTTAGTGAAAATTTGTGAACGTTTTAGTTTCTTTGAGTTGTCTTTCATTCTCTTGGTGGTTTACCTAGCAGAATGATGTCACAGTTTTGTCTCCAGAATATATACCACTATCGTTTTTCACACTCAAGATTTTATATTGCCCTATCTCCCTCCTTCGACGCTATTTTGGCTTGCCAATCATGCTTTTATCTGATTTTAAATGCAAATTGTTGATGGTAGGTTGGAATATGGTAGAAATTTAATGTCATCTGTCACATGCAAAACCAATTTCGAGTTTACTCCATTGTACCTCATGCATACGCTAACCAAAGTTTTTGTTCTCTTTTAGTTTTTTGTTGCAATTCTTGGAACAATCCTACAAGGTCAAGTCAGGCGTTAACTGGCCTCCGTCACCAAGTCAGTAGTCATGTAAAAAACAAGCAAATTTTATGACATTCCAAGACCGCGTATCCCATGGATAACTCGTAACAACTAAAAACACCATTGGAGTTTTCTCATGCACAGAGCAGATGTTGATGTTCTGAGCTTGTTTCGTCTTTTTCAAGTTTGTGTGTGTATATATATATATACATGCATGTTTTAGATCTGATATGGTTTGGATTGGATTTCAGTTCAGATATTGTGAAAACCAAAACTTTAGGATTTTATCACAATCCAAACCAAAATCATTTTTTTACCTAAAAAAACTTGTCCATTCGGATATCATTGTTGCCCCTGCGCTCCTATAGTAAATGAAGCTTATGGAACTTCAGCGCTAGTCAACCTTTCAATAAATCAATTATGGGATTTGAACCTAAAACTTTAGGCTAAATGGATTCCTTATCGATCTCATTATAAATAGTCTACAAAAATGGATTTTTTTTCATATGTATATGGATTTGAATTAATAACTCGAAAAAGTAATTTAGAGGTCCAGTACTCCAGTATTAGGAATCACGTCAATGATCAGTCTCGTGGTTAACTTGAAAGACTTTAATAATGAAAACGGCATGAGGATTCATGACTGCATGTATGACCCAATAAACAATGGGAGCTTCTCATGTATTTGAGTTTTGATATATAAAAAAGATCGAGAGTCGAGGTTTCTTTCTTATTTTTGAGAAAGAAATGCTGATGAGAGCTTGAGGGTGGGCAGGCTGGACTTTCTTGTTGTCTCCACATTTTGTATAGCGCAAGCTTTTGGACCAGATATACATGTTTGACGGACGGTATGGTATCTTCTGGGGAGAGGGTGGTTGGTAGGCAGTAGTGGGGTATGATGAGAAACAAATATTAGCACATAAAAATGATGTTTTAGCAACCATCACACTCCCAAAACCTAAAAGAAAAAAAAATATATGAATTTCTTAATGATGCTTCGGTTTTATCTCTTCATTTTGCTCTCTTTCATTTCATCCTTGTTCGTTTGAGCTAGACATCGCACCTCCTCCCATCTCACAATCATTCTATTCTTATCTTCCAAGGTTTACGTACCCAGATATGCCCTCAATTCACCCAGATAACCTCGCTCCTTGCAATATTAAAGTTTATCTTTATTTTTGGACTGCAGAAGCCCGAAAACGATGCCTTGTCTTGCAAGATTAGCTAACCAATGTAACAGTTCCCATTGAGTTGAAATTAGTATAATTTATTTGCTAACAATGGTTTTTTAATTAATAATGTTTTCCCAATATTTTATCGCCCCTGTAAGTCAATTAGTTGTCGGAAGGTTCTTAATGCGATATAATTAATTAATATGTACGTTAACGTAGAACTATATATGTTGAGATAGTTATTATGGTAATTGACCTCCAATTATGATTCTCTTGCTTTTCCTTTTCCAGTGCAAATCTTCTTGGTCTAATGCAATCATGGCTCTAACTTTTTTATTCTTGAATGATTAAGAGCAAGAGTATATAGAATTATATATTTAAGTAAATAAATAAATAAACTATATATAGAGATCTCATTGGTCCAACTAAAGAAGGAATCTGGTACCATTGCGTGTGGTCATTATTAATACTATTTTTTTTAATAGAAATTCTATAAGCTAGATTAATTTCTTCTTGTCGGCGTTGAGTGCCGGCGGCCTTTCAAGCTTCATCAAGAAGCCTCCTACCAGTTCGTAGCATATTCTTTCCTTAATTATTAAAGAGATCCCAAGGTTGAACTGTCAATTAATTGATTTTCTAT
>Ga0325401_1001432_pt1 | contig 20072 bp, 18 predicted proteins | sample PopdelMetagenome_FD_205666 | JGI IMG/M metagenome (GOLD analysis project Ga0325401, IMG submission 205666) | Populus deltoides microbial communities from Bellville, Georgia, United States - Xylem-PdKOR-R2 | ecosystem: Host-associated > Plants > Phyllosphere > Stem > Wood/Secondary xylem | place... | reverse complement strand
GTAACTGCCAGGTAGGGCTACTCTTATCCTTGTAAAAGAATGCCGCTTTATATTCTTTTATTACACTGGAGTAAAATGTTCATCCTATTCCTTGGATGACATGTTAGCCCGCTAACATATATGATTTTTAAAATATTTGTCAAAATAATACATTCTTTTTTATTTTTAAAAACTTTCAAAAACACCAAAGGAAGCCTTCAAAAGGAATGAACTTGATGAAATAAGATCACTAAGCAGCATTGTGCTATAACGACACTAGCGACACAACGAGGCATAATCATTACCATGGCCAATTATCATGACCGGTCCAGTGCTGAAGATGGCCATTTCCAGATAAAAAAAATTAAAAAATACAGAACAACTCAAACCACCATTTAGGTTAACAGGAAATCCAAAACAGAGAATTACATTAGTTGAAACCGGATGCAAAATAACCATCACTGTCGTTACAATCTGCTGCAGAATAAGATACGAAGTGGGCCAGAAATTCTGCACGCCTCGGATAGGAGGCCAGCCCGCGCCAGGAGACAGTACTTCCACAGTAGGACCAGCCCATCAGAGTTAAAACGAGAGTCAAGTTTAGATACGACAAACCAAAAAAAAAAAAAATGAGCATGTTTGACAAGGAATGCAGTTCAATTCCAGACCATGAGACTGTGGAAAACAAGTAACAATCAATCTGGTGTTTTCACGGACGTCCCTAGAATGTCAGTCAAGACTATACAACACACCCTGCTTCCTTGCTGGGGGTAAGGAATAGAGAAAGGTGTGACACTGCAGTGAGTGGCAGGCAGGCCATCTTCTATTCTGTCAAACCTAATCATGCCTTCGTCAATTACAATATGGAGCAAGCCTTCTGCCCCCTTTTCTTCTTCTTTTGCTTTGGAGGCTGGAGCACCACCTTGATGGCTGCGTCAAAAACCGCCTTCACATTCTGAAATTACAACAGAAATCCTATCAATGGCAATGGGCATAGACAAAGTGCACATAGAGAGCAAAATGAAGAGGACGTGTGTACCTGCTGTGTTTTTGAACTGCATTCGATGTACAAAGGAGCTCCAATAAGTTTTTTCAATTCCTCTCCCTTCAGCAAAAGCAAAGCCACGATGACAAATTAATGATAGGAACTTACACGAAGAAATTTTTGGTGTGTGGAGTGTTGGGGGAAAAGGCAGATGCTTGAGGATGGTCATTTTTTACCTGGGCAGTATTAATCGGCACTGCACCAGGATGGTCAACAAAGAACTGCTTATCTTCCCGGAGATCTACAAATGGAAATTGAACATAATTATTAAAAAAAAATATGTTGGCTTTGAGAAACATTATTTTGAGACAAATTTTAGTCAATTAGAAATGGGGAGTGTTCCTCATTTTCAAAAATTGCGTACAGCTAGCATAATCAGGCACCAGTATAAAAAAATTAGGTCTTCGTGAAATTATTCATGACAGATGCAAAGAAAGAACAGCTAATAACCCTAGTTGGCAAACTCAACTAATACCAAGTCATTTTCCATCTTAAATAAAAGATATGACATTTAAATGGATGCCAATAGACAGAAGATAATGGAGCATTAAAACCTAAAATACATTGAGCTCCCGAAACCGTCGCTACAAGCAACATGCTAAAATTATTACAGCCAAACACTCTCAAAAGTCATTAAATAAGAAATCTCCCACAAGCACACACCAATCCGTGCAACAACAGGTAATACTGAGGAGCAACATGTCAAAATTTATTACACATACCAATATGAAAGAGGCAGTGTGAAAAGGAAAAGAAGTGATGTGTTGTGCAGTTATTAAAGCTACGATATGCCTGGCATAATTGATCAAGGGTAAGGGACAGTGTTCATTTAATTTGATGCAGTAGTCCTATAACAGTAGCTTTGCGTGTAAAGTCCAACCAGCTTGGGAAAACAAATTTAGATACCCCATCATGATTAAGAGGTGGTCATAGAGAGAGTCTTACCAAGTTTTGTTCCAACAAGAATAATTGGAACCCCGGGAGCATAATGCCTCAGTTCTGGAATCCACTGAAATGGAAAGCCAGTAAAGAGTTTATCAGCACAAAGAAATATAGAGATGTAATATCACAGGAATTTAATCAAAAGAGATATCCGCGAACAAACCTTTTTGGCAACATTTTCATAGCTGGCCTTGCTAATTAAAGAGAACGCAAGAATAAAGACATCTGCCCCTCGATAACTCAAAGGTCTTAATCTATTGTAGTCCTCCTGACCTGTTCAATGAAATTCTTTAAACTAAACACAAGAAAGCACTCCAGCTCATAAAATGCATAACAAGATTGCGCAAAGACAAATTACCAGCTGTATCCCACAATCCTAAGTTGACAGTGTTTCCATCCACAACCACATTTGCACTGAAGTTGTCAAAAACAGTCGGTACATAGTCCTGTTATAGTAAAAAACTACATAATATCACATTAACAGCCAGAAAAGTATCCCCACGACTCTTTACCAGAAAGCACAAATCACACTGCACAGCATGCTCCATATAATTCCTAAAAATTCACTGATGACGCCAATGTCCATTGAAATATGCCCAAATATTCTTCAAAATTCAGCAACGAATAATTCCCAATCTAGAAAACCAAAACTAATAATTCGAAATTCCAGAGTCAAATGATTACACGCACAATCATTGCATTTATCATGACATGTATACAACAGGAACCCTAAATTTTCCAGTTCAAATCTAATTTCTACCCTAAATGATAAAGCAAAAAAAGAACACTAAAAAAATGCAAAGAATACCAAAGAATATTCAGTAAAGTTGCTTGCTATTTAAATTATTTTCACAAATTCTAACGTCAAGCAAAGATCTCCACAAAAACACAATGCGCGAAATTACGAAAGAGGACAGGGAGGGAGGGAGGGAGAGAGAGAGTACCGTAGGGAAAGTATTGCTGGTGTAGGAAATAAGCATACAAGTTTTGCCAACAGCACCGTCGCCGACAGTCACGCACTTAATGAACCTGGACGCGCTCATTTCAACCGTCCGATCTCTTCACTTACCACTACTTCTTCTTCTTCTTCAATGCCTCTGATTCCTCCTTTGCCTCTCTTTTCTCCGATCAGAACTTGAAGTCGATAACAGTGACCTTGACTCGTGATTGTTCGTTACAAGTTCAAGAATTGAAATGATCGGACGCTAAGACTCGAGACGGAACCCTCATTTGAAGAGTGTGGAAAGAAACGGGGACTAGGTAACCCTGATTTTTCAATGCGAGAACAGTGTGAGAAAAAAGAGGAAGCGAGCGGGGGAGAGAGAGGGGGAGGAGGAGAGGGAACAATATTTTGCGCTAGAGGCGTTTGTTTGGGATTGGCTGACCTAGACAACCATTTGCCAGCTAAGGTGTGTCTGTCTAACCACTCCTGATACCTACACCCCCCCCCGCAACGTTTTCTGATTTATTTATGTATTTGCCTTTCTTTCTTCTTCTTACGGCCATTTATTTAAGAGTATGTTACAGGAAACATTTTTGGAAATTGATTTTTTTATTTTTTTTTATCTTATTTAGTGCGGTATTGCTTGAGAATAAAAGTACGTTTATAAGTAATTTTTGATAAAAATAAATTAAAATAATTTTAAGTTAAAAATATACATGGTAAAAATAGTTGAAATCAATTTTATACGCAGAATAAGTTAAAAGTTAGAACTGACTTTTAACTTTTATTTAAATCAAAACATGATTTTAATTTTTAAATAATCTTTTTATTTAAGTAAGAATTTATTTTTAATAAAGAAATATTTATAACTGTTCAGCAAGTTAATGCCAGTGTAGTGGAATTTATTCTTTCTTTCTTTTGGGTATTTGAATTCTGGATTTAAATTGAATTTGTATACCTGTGATGGACATTTCATTAATGGTGTAGATGGATTGGACAGAGCTGTGAAGGCAATAAATAGACGTCATGATTGCATTCAAGGTGCTGATAATGGTAGGTCGATCTCTCGGAGAAAACTACAAATTTAATTCTATCTTTTATAAAAAGAAATGATTGATTGATTGATTGCCACTGAAGTTTAGGTTTTGATGTCGGATTTGACTTGGCCAATAGTTATGAGTTATGATTTTTGAATTGTTTCTTAAAAAATAATTTTTGAAACCTTTTGCTCTCGGCACTATCCGTAAATGTTGTTGAAATCACGATTTTAAAAAAAATTATTATTTTTTTATAATTTTAGATTGTTTTAATATATATCAAAATAATTTTAATTTTTTTAAAAAATATTAATATAATATATTTTTAAATAAAAAAACATTTTAACTGCAACGACTGACCGCCGTATCCTCGAATATAAATCAAATGCGATGCCAGTGAAAGTCGATCCCTGTACTTCTGTTTTTGTTTCACTCGATCCGTCCTATACTTATCAGCTTTCGTCGATTTCAAGCTCTTAGAAAATTAAAGAGTCAATGTCTTTCACAATGTCTTTTTGTTATTTTTTTTGTTTCATATAAAATTGAAGAAAAAACTAGAAAAAAATATGTTAAATTATCCTTAGGGAATTCACCATGGCCGATCATGTGGAGTATTTCTTTTCATTATTGCCTTCATAAGTCAAGGGATCAAATGGACTATGCTTCTGCTATTTCTTGCTTCTAGATTTTCAACCAAGTAATATAAGGAAAAACACAGACAAAAAAAGAAAAAAGAAAAAAGAGGAAATATAAAGCATGTAATGTGGCATGGAAAGTCCATCAACGTGTCTGGCATTTTTCCTCCATAAAATGGATGTAGTGTAGGAATCTAAAACACGTGGCCAGGTCTAATCCAGTCCCAATAGTCTTATCTTTATGATCAATTAATAATCAGAGGTAGTGGCTGGAAGCAAAATAATGAACCGCCGGCCAAATTGTTGTATTTCCCCTCTCGACACGAGATGTTGTTGGGATTTTATAGGTCATGGCATCATGTCAAGAATGTTTGGTAATCTCAGCTCTGATTTATATTTGAAAGAGAGAAATCCAGCTCCACTAATTGCTTAATTAAGTATATAATTAATCCATAATCTGCAACAGCAGATGGGGAGATCAGACTGTCAGCAAGATTAAAGAGCTTGTTAGTTTGTGGCCTACCAAGCACCAATCCCTCCAACAACTTCCTCGGCTGATATCCACTTGGTTCTAGCTTCTTGATTTATGTCCTTGAGAGGAATAAGAACTTGAGCCTGACAAAAGCTTTGAATGATTGGAGCTAGAATATGAGAAAGCATATGAGTAGGCCCGAGTCTAGACAAAATTTATCCTTCAAAAACCGAACTGGGTTAACCTAGCTTAAATTTTTGACTGCTTTTAGCCAAAGCTGTTAGGATCAGATTGATTTTTGCTCGGAAGCTTAACGCAGTATTTTAACGTGGTTTGTCTACTTGTCTAGCAACCAATATTATTAGGTACAGAGAAAGCTACGATTACACAACAATGAAGGAGGAGAAAACTCAACTCAACTCAACTCATTTCCTATCTCTCTCAACTCATCTTGTCACTATAAGCTGCTGCAGAGGCAGCTCTCTCTCTCCCTCTCTTTTCATTCTTCTCAATTGGCTCTACTTTGCTCACAAACATCCCCGTTTCTAGCCTCAATTCCAACACCAATGGCAAACAACTAGCCATGATTTCTTCCAAAAAATAAGCACAAAATCATCCCCTAATTTGCAGCCATGAAATCTTCCAGCATATTTCAAGCCCTTTTTTTTAGCCATACAAATGTGGTTGTCATTTGTGTCCACATTCTCAACATAAGCTTCTATGCAAGGGAGTTGGAAAATGTAGATGGAAATCGGTGGCAAATGAAGCTTAAGCAAGTGTCAACTGGTTCCAAGAAAAAAAAATGATTGCAATAACAAGACTAATTTCTTCAGATTCAAGTGTCAAATTCTCTTATACATTCAGTAAGGTCAAGAAGAAACTTTCAGCTTGATAGATTCAGTTATAGATAGAAATATATATGTTTCTTATCCATTTGTTTTTGGTCTAGAATCCTTATTGATAAGAAAATGACTTTTCTTGCTGTAAACTGACTAGCTGTTTATAAACACCAGAAGGTTTCCCAATAAGCTGGTTATGGCTTCCGATTTCGACCACCCTCCCATGTTGAATCACTGCAATGCTATCAGCGTCGCGAACAGTTGACAACCTGTGTGCTACCAGAACTGTTGTTCTGCCTTCCATGAGTTTATCTAAAGCCTCTTGGACCAACTTTTCAGATGCTGTATCCAAGGCACTTGTAGCTTCATCCAAAAGAAGAATAGAAGGGTCTTTAAGTATAGCTCTAGCAATTGCTATTCTCTGTTTCTGCCCCCCTGATAACTGCAGTCCTCTATCACCCACATGAGTATGGTATCCTTCATGCATTCTGCTGATGAATCCATGAGCATTGGCCGCTTTGGCTGCCTTCATCACTTCAATTTCTGAAGCATTTTTATTCCCATACTTGATGTTTTCGTAAATTGTTGTCGAAAACAATGCTGGCTCCTGTTGAACCAGCCCTATTTTCCGCCTTAATGATTTCAGGTTCAAGGTCTTAACATCATATCCATCAATAAGAACTGTTCCGGAAATGGGGTCGTAGAACCTCAGTATCAAGGCAATTACAGTACTTTTCCCTGATCCGCTTTGGCCCACCACGGCAAGGCTTTTGCCAGCTGAAACTTTGAGATTTAAATCCTCGAAAATAATTGTATCAGGCCTTGCAGGATACTTGAAACTCACATGTCTGAGCTCTACGTCCCCTTTGATATCAGTTATCACCTTTGACGTGGGATCATCAGGGTCCATGGCTGTTTTCCTATGGAGAATACTGAAAACCGATTCTAGTGCTTGTGAACCCTTCATAATGTCTGGTGTGAGCGCTACCGTTTCTGCTATAGCATATGAAGTCATTACCAAAACCATGAAGGACTTCATGACATGATTGAAATCGGATTCGTTGTGTGAGATTACTACTGATGCATACCAAATACCAAGTGCATATGCACAAAAACAGAAAAACTGGGATGCACCATATCCAATGCCTGATATATGTCCCTGTAAAATTACTTGTTTGTTTGGTTTGTTTAGTTCAGATGCAAACTGATGAGCAATTCGTTCTTCAGCACCAAATGAAGCTACGGTACGAATATTCGCAATTGCTTCACGTGCCACGGCATTTGCTCTAGTGTAAGAACGATAGTCTCCCCCAAATCCCTTGAGAAATAATTGCTGCAGATTTCACAAGTAGGGAAACATAAGTTGGAAAATGAGGATGATACTATAGTACGAAACATAAAACAGAACAAACCGATCTGAAAATTGTTATCACGGAGGCTTTAAGGACTTGCCTCAGTTATGGCAGCGCCAATAAGTAGAGGGAAGCAAGCAATGATAACAGCTGACACCCTCCAACTTAATGAAAAGCCGATAACAAATGCTGTTACAGTGAGTGATACATTCTGCACCATTGTTGAGAGACGGTCAGCAAGAGTACTTCGAACTAAGGTCGCATCGGCAGCTAAAGTTGATGTCAGTGAGCCAGTACTATTCTCATCTAAATCAAACCAGCCAATCTCATTGCAAAGGATAGCTGCATTTGAAACAAAAGAGAGTTTCAGATCTACAAAGCTACACAATCAAGGACTGAAAGTTGCCTTGATTTACAACTCGCCAATTCTGTTGATTGTGGACAGCATTCATTGCCTGGATTGTTCATCATACAAATGTTGAATTTTGCAGATGCTTGACATTGCATGACATTAAATAATTAAATGGGTAAGAAAAAAACCTGAGAATATTGATAGGCGAACACGAGTTATCAGACGCTCCCCCATTAGTGTATAAAAGTAGTGTTGAAGTATATAAATAGGAACAGTAACAACAGCCGCTCCAACAAAAATAAGAGCTACGAGATGAACCTCTTTTTTCATTTGAGAATTATCAGGAGAATAAAATGCAGTCAGCATATGTGTAATTCCAAGGGCAAACAGAGGTGCTTCCATGCCAGCAATCATTGCGCCAACTGACCCAAGCACTGCATAAGGCCATTCCGGTGCATTTAGTTTTACTAGTTCCCAAATGGATGGGGTGGGAGAAAAGTTGGCCGGGGACAGGTTTTCATCATTTGACTTCAGCTCTCTTGTTGTAACTTCCTGATTTTGACTGCTTGTAAGTTCTTGAAAGCTAGATTTTCCAGCTGTTCCAGAGTGTATCGAGCTTGCATCTGTAACATGTTCTGATACTTGCAGACTCGCCATGCTTGCATATTCTCCTCCCTTGGATATCAATTCCAAGTGACTCCCACTTTCAACAACTTGACCATTTTTCAAAACAATGATTGTATCAACATCTCGAATTGTAGATAACCGGTGTGCGACGACAATTGTAGTCCGATTTGCCATAATTGTCTCCAGGGCTTGTTGCACAGTGAGTTCAGATTCTGCATCAAGAGCACTGGTGGCCTCATCTAAAAGTAATATCTTTGGATTCCTCAGCACTGCTCTTGCTATAGCCAGTCTTTGTTTTTGACCACCAGAAAGCTGTGTTCCTCCCTCTCCAACCTAAATCAAGAAACAATCAAACATATATTGAGCAATGGATCAATGGATCTTTCCTCTTCCTTTTGCTTACCATGTCTTAAAAATTTCTGAACTTCATTATATATGAGATGTCTTTTCTTAAAGTGAAAGGACAGAGTTAATTTAAGGAGATGAAATGTTGGACTTGGAGTCCTTCATTGCTATCGGTTTGCTATGTTTAGACATATGTTGTTATTTATATGACAAGAAATATTGGACAGGACGCACCTGGGTGTGATAACCATCAGGTAACTGTAGAACAAAAGAATGTACATTGGCAGCTTTAGCAGCTTCATAAATCTGATCCATACTTGCATCTTCTTTACCGAACAGAATATTGTCAGCTATGGTTGTAGCAAACAATGCTGGTTCTTGACTGACCAATCCCATTTGTTCTCTTAACCATTTCAATTCGAGAGTCTTAAGATCATGCCCGTCCAGCAGAATTTTACCTAGAAAATGTGCGCATTATAAGATATGCATGTGTGCACTTACAGTTTCTATATAATTGACTCGCAGAAGCCATCTAATGAATTTACGATCTTAAATAGCCTCTGCTAAGCTAACATTAGGTACCTGAAGTAGGTTCATAGAAACGTTGAACCATGGATATAACAGTGCTTTTCCCTGAACCACTTGGACCTACAACTGCAAAGGTCTTCCCAGCGCTTATTGAGAAGCTCAAATTTTCGAAGACCATGTTGCTCCGTGAGGGATAAGAAAAACAGACCTCGCAGAATTCGATCTGCCCAGATACTTTTGGCATCACAATAATTCCATCTACTAAATTTTTAGAAGGGCTGGAATCTGTTTCAATCATGCTCATAATACTGGCGGCAGCAGCACGGCCTTTGGAAATAGCAGCAATATTTGGAGCAGCTTGGCCAAGAGCACTATAAAGACAAAGGGCCTGTGATTTATCAGGAAAAGGAAATGGATAGCCAGTAACAAAACCGCGGAATTAACAGCTATATCATTCAGAATGTGACTTACAATCCACTAAATATGACATTGATTATCACTGTGAAAGCTTTTGCACCATTTGTGTCCCCACGCCTAACTAGAATGCTGGAATACCAGAGAAGCATTGACCAAGCACAAAATAGGAGTCCATATGTAGATCCAATACCAACTCCTTTTGCAACCCCACTTTTCTTCCCCAATTTAAGAGCTTTCTTAAGGGACTTGGAGTACTCTTCTAGTGCTTTCTCCTCTCCTACAAATGAGTATACTGTACGTATCTGCGAAATAGCCTGTCCATCAAAGAAGGGACTTGTATAAGCTCTTCCCCAACCTTCTAAGTTTTAGCATATGCAGTTAATTAAATTTGGAAGCAGCAACAAGAATTATTTTTTTTTTTAACCAAAGAGGCAGGTTATTACCTCATCTGCAACCTTGCCAGCTTCAGCATAAGCGGCCTCACCCTTTTCTGACAAGGTAGACATAATTATAGTATAGGCTCCCCCGGCAACGGCCATCAACGGAACCACAGCCAAGGTGAGGAGCGTAAGTTGCCAAACTGACTTAAACCCAAAAACGAATCCAATGAAAAACTGAGAAAGATAACGAACTGCATGGCCTGTCTGCATCAAGATAGATGAGATGTGTTTGAGGTAAGTACTCGAGTCAAAATAAAGATTCTGAGACAAGGCAGTAAATTTCCGATTACCTTGTCACCTATTGCATCTTGCACTAGTATGGCATCACTTGATATATGAAATAAAATGTTGGAATCTCTAGCTTCTATGTCGAAAAAGTTCATGTCTTTTCTTAAAACAGACTGAAGATACTTAAGACGCAAACGTGCTGTCTGCCTCTCACCAGTTTGCATCCAAGATGCAACACCTGAAACATTGATACAAACAAAAACGCTAATGCTCAACTATCAGAAGGAAAGATGAGCAGTTTACAGGAAGACAGATTTGGTTGTCATGTCAAGTTTGAAATAAAAAAAAAGTACCAATCCATCCAGCTACAAAAACTCCAAGCCCCAAATACACCAGGTCCAAGGAATACTGCAATAAAACAAAAGCATTAGATGTTCCCAGTTAGCATACAAATACTTAAACAAGAATTCACAGGCTACAGAGGCTGGGAAGATCACACCATGTGACCAAACTAATTTTTCGTTTGTACATTTACTGCTCCTAAAACATATTATTGGAACTGCAAGTGGCAACTCTTCTATACGTTGGACAAGAAATTTCCAGATTCCATCAATAGTGTCGGGTCTAAACTCATAGTACTATAATCATCTCGACTGCCACAAAGATTGCCATCACCGATGACTCAAAAGACTGGTACTATTAACTAAACAAGTAAATGACAAAAAAAGTACCTTGGACACCTGTGAAGACATTTGATGAGGATCAGAACGTACATGTCCGAGAGAATCAATCAGATGACCAAACAAAACAAAGAACAAAGGAAACACAGCACCATGAGCGCATGAACCTACGAGTCCTAAAAACATCAAGAAATGGTCAAATTTATCAGCAGCAGAAAATAGACCAAAAATTGAAACAGCAGGCTTTTTGCTTGAATTTGATGGCTGCTCCATCTTAGGAAGTGAATTCTGGTCCAAGACCTGACCGGAGGTAAGCTCTAATTCTTCCATTGTAGAATTAAGCTGAAGAAAGAAATGAGAGAATGTGACAGATCAGATCAAACTTGAAATAACGCCAAAGGGCATGCTTGTTTCATAAAGAGCTCGTGGAGGATGAGCAGCTAGCTTCTCTTGCCAATAAATGTAAAGGTTTAAATAGTTAGCAAGCCAACTACTCGGTTCCTGAACTTTCTTTTGCATGTGTAAATAATTGGTGACGGTATGATTGTAAACTTGGGGTGCTAAAGGAGTATACGTTACCTATCATGCTTCTCAATCATCAAGTCATTTTCCTTGCATTTAAGCCAGCAGTCCTCAAAACCGTATTTTTAGTTTTTCTTGACTCATTATAGAGTATGGAGTCTAATGAGCAATTACCTACAGACCTGACCTTCGAAGAGAAATTTGTGAAGACCCCATATGGTCCAAGTGCGGAAATCATTAATGAAGTGAGATTGATGGATATGGTCTTTGAGATGGAAAGATCCCTGTCTAGGGTATACTAGTTCGTCTACTCTCGCACTCAAGTCACCAGAAATTGGCTCGACAGTACCTTATTGGCCCAAGCTACAATCTGTCCTCGGGTGGAAAGTCGAAAAAGAGAGAAGCGGACAGTTGGGTGTAGCTTTCATCTATAACTGTCAGGAATAAGAGCATGCAAAAGAACGAAACTAAACTTTTACAGCTACATGATCGCCATAAAGCTGGAATGCTAGCTGGATGCTAGTGTTAATAAGGCATCAATAAAGGATTCCTGCAGAGGGGACGGACCTTCATTTGGCATTGCATTAAAATGGTAGAAGCTGTTTATAACAGCCGATTTACTGGATGAGCACATTCGATTCAAATACATCAAGCAATTAGCTACTGTTTTAGATTGCCTATTTTGACGAGTCTGCTCTTATGCCACTCTTTTAGCCTAATTAATTTCCTGGTGTATGTATGGTATTCCTTTCCACATGAGATACCCATCTGCAGACAGATGTTTCGGATGTGCCTAACTTGTCGTTCACCTAAAGAACACCGAAACAACGCCGCCAATCAAACATCTTAAGCAAATTTGCTCTTCAGAAAGTTCCTTCAGCCATCGACAGAATTACCATTTTCAGCGCATCAAATTATAATGTGAAATTCAATAACAATACAAAAGGGATGTCCTATAATGCACGATCAAATAACATATGGCATCAACACTACCATCAATGGCAGCTATATTTTGTCAATCATGTAAGAATATATGTCCACGCCTAATTCCCTGTGCCCTTCAGTTTATCCAGAGTCCATCATGCACGCACATCATTGGTTAGATATCTGATCAGTAAAAACACGGTTCAACCCGTGTTTCTGAAAAATTAATTTTTTTTTACACTAAAAATTAATTTTTTATATTTTCGAATCATTTTTTTACATTAAAAACATTATTTTGATACATTTCTAAACGAAAAACACTTTAAACCGCAATCACAACCATAATCACAACCACAATCTCAAAAAGACCCAAACAAAATTGATTTGAAACTATCCTGCATAAGAAGAGTCCCATTTTCTTTCCTTTGGATATGATGTCAAATTTGACCATATGATGTTACTATTTATGATAAAGTTGTGGAAAAACTTAGCCGAAAAAAACTCTTCCTAGCAAGTTTTAGGCCTGTGTTGTCCTGCAAAATAAGTTTTTCATGAAAGAAGAGATACTTTGATTTTTTAAGTAAATATTTGAGTTTATTTGATCAAGTGACAAATATATAGAAAATTAAAAGGATTAAATGTGTCTAATTATGTACACGGAAGAGATTGAGTGTGTTTTTTGTATAGTGAAGAAATGTTAAGTGTAGTATTGTTCAGATCAATCATCTTTTTTTATCTCTCAAGACCTGAGAATATATAATATTGAAAAATATCTAAAAAAATACAAGTAAAATCATATTATTCATAAATAATAATGAATAGTAAATTGAGGTGAGCTAACTTGGTCAGACCGAAGCTTAAGCTTGATTGAGCCTTGGCCTAACCAACCTTTGTGGAGTTTAGTTGGCCTGATTAAGGGAAGTGAGAGAAAAGAATGAGAGAGAGGGGAGGATAGCTCAGTTGAATTGTGGCCTAATTGAGCAAAAAAGTTTGGTTGGACTATGGTCCAATAGAGCTTCAACATGTCTTTTCTATTTTTCTTTTTTCTTTTTTTGTATTATCAATTTATTATGTAACTCAATGAACCTATGCTAAAATTTTGATGTATTTTTTATAGAAAACGGTAAAAGATGTGGTATTATTACTATATATAAACATTATTCATATACTCTCAAGTTATTGTAATCTTGCTGTTTATTTTTATTAAATTATTTTGGTCTTTAAAGTTTCATTTTCAGCAATTTGATTCTAATTGAAAGCCAATTGCTTTTAATTTCTTAAATAAGGATGAAATTGAAAGAAGATGTATCAAAATGAAAAGGGCTCCACAAATGGATGGCATTCCATATTTTTGGTGGAAAATACACTTAAGCCCTCTCTCTTTAAAAACAATACAATTTATACAATTTAAGTTCCTTTAAATTTTGAAAAATTAATTTTGGTATAAAAATCTATTTTCTTTTTTCTTTTTTAATCCCTGACTTGAGAAAGAAATGAGAGATTGTTGGATTCCACTGATATATGTTTAATTTTTAAAGAGATAATTCTAATTCAGCTATATTTTTTTTATGTTTTATATATTTGAAATTTATTCTTAAAAAATAATTATGTTTGGGTATTATTTCTAATAAGTGCAGCCTTGCGAAATATTTTTTTCTTTCAATTTTATTCAATTAATTTTATGTGAATTTATCTCTACTACTATCATTTGATTAAATAAATAAATAAATAAAATTATTAAATATGATCAGGTAAATGGTCTATATTGCAAGATCAAACATCTTAATCTATATTCGTCTCTCGACTTTCCAGATTCATATTTAATTATTATTAATGAATTTTTTATTCATTAATATAAAAGATTCTCGATTTATTTAATTAAATATATGAATAATTTTTTAATTTATAATTAATATTTTTTTCATGTAAAAAATCATGCCAAGAAATCAATTTATATTTTTAATATTTTTAAATCATTTTGATGTGCTGATATCTAAAATTATTTTAATATATTTCTAAGTAAAAATTATTTTAAAAAACAATCTTAATTATAGTTGGAAACAGCCTCCAGATGGTTAGACAACCCTACTCTAAGGGGGTAGACAAGCCTGCAGACGGCCGGCCGTAAACTAAGGACTCCATTTCCTTTTACAGCCAAAATGAACTGAACAGAATAGAGAATTCGCAAAACAGATTTAAGAAGCATTAAAGTTTCAACTACCAGTTTCTGAAGGTGTAATGACAATCATGATGGTAATAGTTTTCTATGATTTCCCTGCTGCCGGAGGAGATCATTTCGCACCCCACTGCCCATACAACAAAACATATACGTATTAATGTCTTGAGTCAACTCATTTATACACTCGAGAAATCAGAACTGCACCATCGTTTATACATGCACAGGCTCGGATGACAGCAAATGATCAGCAGGGAAGATAACTTCGGATTTGAACTCACTCGGCCCTGAAGCTGTCACGTATTCGGCTATAGGCCTTAAAAGCCCAATATGAAGCCTAGACCAAATAATAGCCCAATATGAGTGGACTTTTTACCGGATAATTATTTTTTTATTTTTAACATTAATATATCAAAATTATCAAAAAATATTTTTCAAGGAAAAAAAAATCCAAAAACATAAACTATCTCACTCGAATACTTCCTAAATTAAAACCCATGTATCTTTTGCCTCTAATTAAATGAAATTTGAGTCCTTTCATGTACTTATGTTACTATTTAAAGAAGGAATTTGTGATGGTAAATTAGATATTGTATCTCAAATTGCTTGTAGTTAAGAATGGAAAGGTTGATTTCATCAATTTTAATTAGAGGGTTTTATTTGAGTGGATATATATGCAAAATAAAGGGACGAATACTCGTAAAAACTCAGTAGCTTAATTGGCAATTTGTAGGGATAATCGAAATCAAGAAGCATGATCTCATAGCTTAATATATATATTCTCTCCAGGTATATTAAGTTGGAGTTTTTCCTTTAAAATAATAATAAAAATATCATATCGTTGCCATAGTTGTATCCATCCGTGCATGTTTGATCTCTTGCAATGAAATTCAATCTTGATAATCCAATGCTTAACACGAGATTAATTAAATAAATAAATAAATAAAAAGGTGGAAGGAAAGTTACCGTGCTTCAATTACTATAATAGTATAATTATTATATATTGTGTATTGAATATTAAAACTTTTAACTATATATTGTAGTATATATTGGAGTAAGGTATAGTCTTTTTACCATGATACAATTATTTTTCACGAATTATACAAGGTTAGTTTGGTAATTTTATTATTTAATATATAGTAAAATTACTCATTTAACATCAAAATTAAATAAGCTAATGCCTACTACTCAATAATATTTTTATATTTTTTATTTTTTAAATAGTATAATTACCTTAAATGTAAAACTAATGAACTCTCATTCAAGGTTTTTTATTGTTTTTTTATTTAAGTTTTTTTATTAATAATTTTTATGATTTCATCATATAAAATTAAATTTATTAAGAGTTAAGTTTCCTGATTAAATCTAAGTTCAGGATTTGTAGGTTTTAAAAATTACACCAGGTTTAGAAATTTTGCTCAGATTTACTTAAATTTTTTTTAAAAAAAACTTAATTTTAATAACAAGTTTCTTGTTTTTTTCATAGTATTTAAATTACCACTTGAATTGATGAATTGAGACTTAATTTGTTTTCAGCATAGCATTTGTTTTATGTAAAAAAAAAATTGTTCAGTATATCTGGTCATAAACTATACTTTAAAGGAGGAATTGAGCAGCCAAAAGAAAAGAATTTTGGACTTCGAAACCTTTCTTCTAGCTCTTTCACTGTAAAAAAGTACACGATATTATTGTTGTCATCCCACACGTGAATATTAAAAAGTACACGATATTCTAATTCCCGTAAAATCCAATAATTTCATCATAATTGTTAAATTCGATCTTTTTTATAAATTGAACTGGTAATTCATTAATTTACTATCTAATCCAAATTAATATTAATTCTAAATTAATTTAAAAACTAATCTGATTAAACTCAATTAATTTTATTAAATTAACTTTAATTTATAAAAAAACAATTTCTAAAATAATATCGTTTGATGAAATTAGCAAAACTGTAACTTGGCCATTATACCAGCCAAACCACCTTGATGAATACGATAATTATGATTTCAATCAGATTGAAATGTGATTCTATCTCTATTTTTTTTTAACAAGATTTCATAGATATAATACCTCTCTCTCTCTCTCTCTCTCCCTCCATGTTATTGGCCTGCTTGAACAATAAAGATAGTTGTTTTTAGCCTTCTCATTTCCTTTCAACTTGGCCATTCACCCTTTCAGGAGACGGGATCAATAGATGAATCGAAACTCAAGAATAGTAATGATCAGAATGTTTCGAGCGACTGGATCTTGCGTACATGGAGAACACCAATATTGCAATGTGTGCCAAGTGACAGCCAGCAATGAATGGAATTGGGCGGTTATAACAAGGGGAAAAACGATAATCCAATCTCCTAATACTTCAATTCATTGTTTCTGACAAAAACAAAATTCCTTGTTTCTTAACATTAGATTTCTTGAAAAATACTATAGAAAAACAAAATACATGCACTTTCACATAGAAGAAAAGGGTACAGATCATGTAATATTATTGCTGATAAGACAAGAGGAGGATTACATAACCCCCCCCCCCCCCTCTCTCTCTCTAGACATGAGGAAAAAAATAAAAATAAAAAGCTACCAAGCTTCTTTACGCTTGTAAACAGTTTGTGCACCCCAATTCAAAAACGCAGGTGGTGATCACAAACTTTTCTTGGATTGCTAGAACATGAAAAACCACAAGGACAACAACGAGAAAAGGCCACAACCAGCAAAGCACAATCTCTCGGCTTTGCTTTTTATCCACATATATTAAAGATTAACCTTCACTTTCACCAACTACACAGTTATAGCCAGAAAGGAAATAACTTCACTTCACCGGATACGTAAAAGTCGCCGGAGATTATCTGTAGCTCCAGCATCAACCCCGGAAGCTTCAGCGGTGCAACTACGCTTTGGTTTCATGGAAAACTTGGGCAAGGGCAAGCTGCTAGGGTGTGGAGATAGTGTAAACACAGAACCTGGAAACTTCGGATCACAATCTTTCGTAAAAACAGGATTAGTGATTACATCGTTACCTGATACTGTCACTGATGATGATAACACCTTAGAAACATCTCTTGGCAAATCTTTTGGGTCAGGTCCTAATGGTACAGAAGATTCAATAATCAAAGATTCTTTCTTCGGCTCTTCCTTTTTGGTGTTGGGTTGTTTGGATTTCTTTGGGGTGAAAGATTGGTCTCTGGGTCTATTAGTCTTTCTTGTAGCAGTAGGTGGGCAAGAAAAGCCCCGGCTTAGAGAAGGGAGAGAGTTGTGGCGGGGTTGAGAGGTTGGAAGAGGAAGGAGAGGTGGCTGGGCTTGCTTCTGATAATAATATTGTTGGTGTGGATTTAAAACTGAAAGAGAAGATGGAGGGTAGGAAAAGGAGAGGAGATTACGAGGAGGAGCAAAGAAGAGGCCTCCGTGGATGCTGTTGCTGTTATAGTTCACAGGAGGCAAGTTTTCCGTGGATCTTGAAATGAAACTGCGACTAGTATGATTGATCTTCTTCGTTGGATTTGTGTTTTTCATTTGCTTGTATGGAGAGATAGATTGATGATGATCTGCTGTTGATGGTGCAAAAATTGCCTCCATAGTTTCAAATTCTATATCCACAAATTAAAACAAGAAAGCAACAAAGAGGGCAATGATCTTTCAAATAACACGATCAATAGCCTGATGAAAACTCCTTTTTTATCTATTTAAAAAAAGGGGATCGAAATTGCCGCTGATTTGCTCGAGAAATTTGCAGAAATTTTAGTAACAAAGAAGAAGAGATGAAATGATTCGGTAATTATATAAAATTTACGAAGTTTAAAACAATAAATTAAAGAAGGATCGATATAATAACATGGGATTCTCTTCGAGATTTCCTAGAAATTCCCAAACAAGAAAGACCCTTGATAGATTAAGAGGGCTACAAATCGAAACAAACTTTGTTCTCGTGAAGAGAATTGAAAAAAATATTAGTGTGTGGTATTCCTCAACGGATCCTGAAGAATCCCTTTTGGAATTGGAGGAGATTGATATTTTCCAGTTTGCTAATTTCATGAAACTTCGTGTGGTGGTACGTCTTTTTATAGGACGCGACCCAGGAACGGCTATTTATTTTTTATTTTTTGGAACAATATCATATTAATCCTCTAACTATATATGATTTCTCAATTAATCCACTAACTACCATTTTTATTATTGCAACCCCTCGTCTGAATACCTTTCCATAGTGAGATCATTCGTTAAAATAAGTTACTGTTAGAAAACGCACGAGTTGGTCACTTATTTTCTAATTAATCCTAATTTTTCCTAGTCTTGGAAGTGAAGATATGCACATTTCCCTCTCGATATATACAAACATTTGTGTAAAATGGGATACTTTTGCATGTAAGACCCTAGGAAACTAAGGTCATTGTTTGCATTATTCGACATCGGATCCAATTATTTTAGTAAAGAGGAGTTGATTGAAAAATAAAGTATATACGGGGACCCATTTGAAAATAATTGACAATATGAGGACTTAATCAATACACTATATATGATTGGAGGACTTATAGGAGGTTTGTCTTTTTTATAATTTTGTAACATTTGTTTTTGTATTTTAATAAAAATGTCACGATTACTCCTAATTACCGACCCTGTTGCGGTCGGTTACCTCCAAAGACCGAGAATACTGTAGGGCGGCAACCGCCGATGTATTGTGGACCGTCCGATTATGATATTTTGAAATAGCCGCTGAGGAGATTGTGACCGTTGATTTCCTCCTCAGTTCCTCGAAATTTGTCTCGGGAATCATGGACCAGAAGAATCCTAACCTCACATAATTTAAGCGTGGTGGGGCCCACTTTAAATAATAACAATAATAAAAGAAAGGTACCGTATTATTGTTTGCTCGCTGTGACCTAATATGCAGGGAATAATCACAGCAACACAAATGAAAGATTTTTTTTTTTTATTTTGAAGCACAAGAGCTGGAGCGGTCCTGTAATAATACAAAAAAACCTCGGCATTCACGTTTATAGCACGAGCGGTTATCCAAATTTCGTTTAAAATGGTGTTGTCCGAAGAAAACTTAAAATCAAATCATTTTGAAAAAAAATAATAACAGGCCGCCTTGTTACGTTCATCTAGCCTGGCTTGATTAATTTTTACTCGATTCAATATAAAATCTGATTTAGATTTAAAAGGATATTTGGTTTGAAGGCATGGTATTTGTTTTTATATATAAAAAGTATATATTTTTTATCTTTATAAAATATAATTTATATTTATAAAAAATTATATTTTATATAAAAAAAACCAACCAAATCTTCAAATCAGATACGCATTCGCACACCAAGAATTTGCAGAAGCCGAGATATGCTCAATAACACCAATAACCAATGATAAATACTTTGGTTTTGATTACACGTCGTTAGATGAGATCCGTCCTTGACTTGGAAACGTGTGATTTTCTAGTGCATGATGGCCAGGTCTCATGCCTTTTATTAAAGGTGCTAATTTAATATGATACTGAATGATGCACGAGATCACTTGGATTAATAAATATACTCTTTTGATTGTTTTTCTCCCCGTCATCAATCCTTGAATTAGCTTTATATATAGCAACACTGAAAT